>Ga0256406_1002624_pt1 | contig 24728 bp, 23 predicted proteins | sample RumenRJG_03DNA_FD_185986 | JGI IMG/M metagenome (GOLD analysis project Ga0256406, IMG submission 185986) | Bovine rumen microbial communities from Lethbridge, Alberta, Canada - RJG_03 | ecosystem: Host-associated > Mammals > Digestive system > Stomach > Rumen | place: Canada: Alberta | collected...
AGATGATTTGCCTGTCACAGCTTCCTGATAAGTCAACCATATATATTTTTTTGAAGCCCCCTTTGAGGGCTTGTTTGCTGCGCCTTCTTTTACGGTATCTAACCGTCTGCTTCTTTTTCAAACTTTCTCCTCCCAACCCTTGAAACTTTATATTTTCATAATAATTTGACAAATACAATTAGTCAATGGGTAAGGCTGAAATATATATGATAATTCCCTATGCTTTTGTTCAGTGCAGTGGATTGTCAAACGAGGTGCAGCCGTCCCTTTCCGACTGGAAACAAAACATCGTTCCCGCTTTTTCCCCGTAACTGCACCGCACCAGACTCCGGTACCGCGTAAAGAAAAAAGGCTGCAGAAAAATGTGCAGCCTTTTTCCACAGCTCACGCTTTACTCTGAATAAGATAAAAAGAAAAAACAGAGTATATTTAGGCTCCCGGTTCCACAGTTCCGGGGCATCACAGCTTCACAGCCGCTTTTTCCCGTGATCCTGCTCTTTTTTACCGGCCGCGGAAAGTTCCCTGATACTTTTCCCGTCAGAACATTTTCCCTTTCCTCAATTCCCGCCAGAACAGGGCGCCAATGAGGATGTCCGCCGCCAGCCAGCTCAGGGGATAACAGTACATGATATTCCGGTACGTGGGGACGGCCTTATAAACCGTGGCCAGCCAAAGGAGACGGGTACCCACGATGCTCACCAGCATGGCCAGGGCCGGGCCCATGGAATTGCCGAAGCCCCGCATGGAAGCGGACAGGCTCTCGTAAACGGTGGAGAGGAAATAGAAGCCGATGATGATGTGGATCCGCATGACCCCCAGCTCCATAGCTTCCTCATTGAGCCCAAAGATGGACAGGAAGGGCCGGACCATCAGGAACACCAGCCCGATGATGACGCAGGTGAACAGAAAGTTCAGCTGCAGTCCCCGGCGCAGCACATCCCGGCAGCGCTTCAGGTTGCCCGCTCCGAAATTCTGGCTGGTGAACGTGGTGATGGCCTGACCGAAGGCGATGATGAACGGGTAGGAATTGATCTCCAGCACATAGCCCGCCGCGGAAGCCGCCATGGCAAGGGCCCCTTCACTGTTGATGGCGGACTGGATCACCATATTGGACAGGTTGAAGACCATGCCCTGGATCCCGGCGGGCACTCCGACCCGGAGGATCTCCCGGATGTCCTGCGGACGGATCCGGATGGCTCCCGGATAGAAATGGAGCACGCCGTGTTCATAGCGCAGCATCCGGAGCAGGAGCCCGGAACTGACATAATTGGACACCGCCGTCGCCGCCACCACGCCGGCAAGCCCAAAGCCCAGGAATACAGCCAGGAGATTCCCCACGATATTGACGATACTGGCCATGATGAGGGAAAGCAATGGAGTGCGCACATTCCCATGGCTCCGGTAGACCGCGGATAAAAAATCATACAGGGTCATACCCGGCATGCCAAGGAGATAAATGCGGAGATAAAATTCCGAGGCAGCCCGGACCTGATTCGGGACTCCCATCCAGACCATCAGAGGGCCGGCCAGGATTTCTCCCACAACCAGGATGAAAAGTCCCGTCACAAGAGCCATCAGCACCGTCGTGTGGATGGCTTCCGAGGCTTCTTTCAGACGCCAGCCGCCCAGACGGCGGGCAATGAGCACATTGGCTCCCAGAGAAATCCCCAGGAACAGATTGACCATGACTCCGATGACCGGGGCATTGTTCCCCACTGCCGCCAGGGCTTCCGTCCCCACATACCGGCCCAGGACCATGATGTCCGCTGTATTGAACATCTGCTGCAGGATCCCGATGAGCGCCACCGGGACGGCAAACTGAATCAAAGGCTTCGTCAGAGAGCCTTCCAGCATATTGATTTGAGATCCAGCCAATTGCTGACCCTCCTTTTTCCAAAAGTTTAGCAAATCCTATTATACACGGTGCCGAAAAAAAGAACAGTATCCAATACCGCAGCAAACCTTTCGGAAAGCTTCTGCCTGCCGCATGGTGAGAGGCACTCTTCCCTTACAGTTCCAGCACGAACTCCGCTCCTCCCTGAGCCCGGTTGCGGGCTTCGATATGGCCTCCTTGAGCCTCCACCAGGCTTTTGGCCAGAGAAAGGCCGATGCCGCTGCCTCCGGAATCCCGGGTACGGGACTTGTCTCCCCGGTAGAACTGTTCGAACACATGGTCCAGATCCTCCGGAGCGATTCCCGGCCCTTCGTCGGCCACCGTCAGCCTCACCTTTTCCCCGGCCTGTTCTGTCTTCAGCAGGATGGCCGTTCCCGGCGCAGTATACCGGATGGCGTTGGTGATCAGGTTATAGAGGATCTGGTTCAGACGGTCCGGATCCAGTTTCCGTTCCGGAAGACCGGGAGTCAGCTCTCTGACGAACCGAAGCTGCTTTTCCTCAAGCAGCGGTTCCAGCATATCCGCGGCCCGCTGTATTTTTTCATTCAGATCCACCGGCTGCAGATGGAGTTCCAACCGATGCACCTGAGCAAGGGACAGATCCCGGAGATCTCCCACCAGCCGGGTCAGGCGCATCACTTCTTCCTGCATGGAAAACAGTTTTTCCGGAGCCGGCTGCTCCACTCCGTCCAGCATACTTTCCAGATGGCCCTGCAGCACGGCCAGCGGAGTCTTCAGCTCGTGTGCAATATTGGCAAGCAGTTCCTGCCTGTTCTTTTCATTGGCAGCCAGTTCCGCGGACATCTGATTGAATACCCCGGCCAGCTGGCCTACTTCGTCCCGGGTTTCCACGGGCACTTCCTGCTTCAGGTGCCCCTGACGGATCTTTTCCGCCGCTCTGGACAGCTGCCGGAGGGGCCGGGTGATATTCCCGGACAGAAAATAGCTGACCACCAGGCCCACGCCGGCAAACAGGAAGCCGATCCACCACAGGGACTGGTGATAGGATTCTACAAAGGTCCGCTCTGCCGCTCCCAGCATCATCCGGTGATGGAGGCCCATGCCTCCCTGCATCATGCCGCCCATGCCCCGTCCGTGGCCGCCGTAAGCCTGCGCTCCCTGACCGGCCAGGGCAGCCGGGTCCTGCAGATACTGAAAAAAATGGTTTTCCATCTGCTGATTGCAGATATAGATCACAATCAGGGCACAGACCAGGATCAGCAGGAACGTACTGACCATAATCTTGCTCCGCACACTGTGAAAATGCATACCCTCATCCTCCGAATTTATAACCGATGCCGTACACGGTCAGGATGTACCGGGGATTTTTCGTATCCGGCTCGATTTTGCGCCTCAGGTTCCGGATATGGGCATCGATAGTCCTTTCATAGCCGTCAAAAGCGAATCCATGGCTGTTTTCCATTAACTGCAACCGGTTGTATACGTGGCCGGGACTTTTCATAAGGAATTCCAGCAGACTGAATTCAATAGGGGTCAGCTCGATGGATTTCCATTCCCCGCCTTCCTCCCGGCGCCGCAGCAGATGCCGGTCCAGATCCAGTTCCAGGTTCCCGGCCCGGAGCACCGTTTCGGCGGCCACCTTCTGCGGACCGTAGGCTCCATAGGTCCGCCTGAGCAGAGCCCGGACCCGTGCCACCAGTTCCCGCATGCTGAACGGTTTGGTCACGTAGTCGTCGGCCCCCAGTTCCAGTCCCATCAGGCGGTCGAATTCCGCATCGCGGGCGGTCAGCATGATGATGGGGACGGTGCTTTCCTTCCGGATGGTCCGGCACACGTCCCGTCCGTCGATTTTGGGCAGCATCAGGTCAAGCACCAGCAACTGAGGCTGCTCCCTGGCAAAGACCCGCATGGCTTCCTCCCCGTCCCGGGCGGTAAAGACCGTGAACTGTTCGTTTTTGAAATAATTGGCCAGAAGATCCAGCAGTTTAGGATCATCATCCACCAGCAGTACAGAATACGTTTCCATATGTGCCTCCTTGCTGGAAATATTATACAGGAGGCGCTGCTGCCTCTGCAACAGCCCGGCTGCTGCCACAGCTTTCAGACGGTTTTTGGTCCGGGGGTGTACGCTGTCTGATCCAGCTGCAGGGTCCGCTTATTTTTTGCAGCTGATCCCAAAACTGAAAATACGGCAGCAGATCCTCATAAAACAGAAGATCCCTGCCGTATTCCAGTCCGCTGACCACAGGCTGCCATCCATCGGATTCTTCGAAACCTGCCCGGACGTCAGGCCCGCACAACAGAAATCCGTTCCTGGATGTGGTTTCCTTTTTCGATTTCATCGACCATGGCAATTGCATAATCCGCATAGGAAATGATGGATTCACCGCGCTCATTCAGTTTCAGTTCCTCGCCGCCCAGCAGATACCTGCCGGAACGCTTCCCGTCAGCCTGAAAATCAGCAGCGGGAGAAATGTATGTCCACCGGACATCATGCCGTTTGCGAAGTGCTTCCAGGGCACTTGCCATGGCACTGGCAAGGGGCTTGAATGCGTCCGGAAAGTCCGGTGTCCCGGAAAGGGTGAGCGAATACTCCGGATCGACAAACAGGGAACCCGCACCGCCGACGATCAAAAGGCGTGTATCCGTCCCGGAAAGAAGATCGCACAGGTGCGCCAGGGTCGTGGAATGCTGTGGAAGTGTTTCTTCCGTCCATGCGCCGAAAGCGTCGACGACCGCGTCAAAACCCGCCAGATCCGCTTTCGTGAGAGCGAAGATATCTTTCTTTATATAATGCTGTGCATCCGTACTGTTCTCTTCTCTGCGGCCGAACGCCGTCACATCCATGCCTCTTGCAGCGGCCTCCGTGATGATTTTCCGTGCTGCTCTGCCGCCGGCTGCCACAACTGCGATTTTTTTCATTGTATTTTCCTCCTCAGACGTATTGATGTAATAATGTTTATTTCGTCCATGGCTGTACTATATCATATTACATCTTTGATGTCAATATACTTATTACATCTTTTAAAAAAAAGAAAAACCATCCCCTTTAAAAGGAGATGGTCTGCACCCAAAGAACCCTCCCTGGAGGCGCCGTATGATTTTCTGAGGAATACTTTCACCACGGCCGCACTCCTGCGCGTCACGCTGCAGGACATCCATTTTCCTTCGCCGTACCGCTGGGACTCAGGAACCCGGGACAGCGCTTCACAGATCTTTTTTAAAGAAAACAGCTTCTTCCGCCGGATTTCCATTATACCGGGGAATTTCATAAAATCCGAGCTTTCGGTACAGATGGATGGCAGTTTCCATAAAGGGAAAAGTATCCAGCAGCATATGCCGATAGCCAATGGCACGGGCATCTTCAATGACTTTTTGTGCCAGTTTTTCTCCAATATGGAGACCCCTGTGATGCGGGCGGACATACAGCCGCTTGATTTCGCAGGCATCCCCTTCAAATGCCGTCAGAGCTGCACAGCCTTCGGCCTTTCCATCGACCAGCGCAAGATACATCCGTCCGCCCGGTCCGCCATATTTTGTGCCCAGATCCTGCAGCTCCGCGTCCAGATGCTGGGAAGCCAGCACGGAGGCAACATCTGCATCCCCGCTGCGGATGGAATCCGTATATTCCCTGACAAGTGACAGGAATTCTCCTGTCCGATGCTCCGCCGGAACGATTTCCACTTTTGCCATGATGAGCCGCACCCCTTTCCATCTGTGCCCTCAGTCTGCCATCCAGCTTTGGATAACAGCCCTGAAGACAGGAATTAAAGACACGCATGACCTGCTGTGCAGCCGGAAGAGCACTGGCGATGGCGGTGCCGCTTTCGGTGCCGGCGGATAATCGTCATGCTTTCGCAAAATGTTCTTTCGCAAACTGCATATCCTGCACGACTTCTACGGTCCCGAGGTAATTCTGATTTTTATCACGGACAGCCATGTACTGCACCAGGTATGGTTTTCCGTTCTTTTCCATCCAAACCGGGACGCAGTCCCTTCTCCGGTTCCTGAAATCATCCAGGATTGCCCTCACCATGGGCTCGATCTTCGGCGGATGACAGGAGAACACTTCCCTGTCGAGAGCCGTCAGCGGCCGTTTGAAGATTTTCGGGCCTTCATTGAAAAAGCGATTGATATCGGCAGCATCCACAAAAGTGATTTCCAGAGGAAGGGTGTTCAAAAGAGCTTCCAGCTGCGCCACCGTCATATGCCCGCCGGCCATGACGATTTCACCTTCCTGTAGAGCGGAGCCATTTTTTTCTTTTTTTTTCTTCCAGGAAGCGTTCTGCCTCTTCCCATCTGTCTTCCACACCAAATACAGGCGCATAGGCTTTGGCATCCTGATAAATGTCATACCACTCTTCGTCAGTGAAATACGCCGCGCAAAGCGGAAAAAGGATATTGGCTTCCTTGTAAATCATCTCATCCGCTCTCTGCAGGACTGTCCGGACCCGGTCAGCCCATTTTTCATCGCAATCCGATGCTTTGCCGAGGGCTGACAGTTCATTCCGGATTTCGTCATCCACTGACCACATCACCTGCGAAGGGCCTGAAATCCCGTAACGGACCTTCAGCATCGGATAGACCAGATCTCCCTTTTTGGCGTAGTGGACGGCAAGCGGCCGCAGCGCAGCCAATTTTTCACGGATGTCCCTGCCTTCTTCCATGTCTTTTTGTATTCCATGGATCAGCGCCCCGATTTTTTCATTTTCCCGGGTCCAGACAGAAAGAGGATGGCCTTTCGTTTCACAGAGTTTCCGGGTGATTTCCTGCTTCATCCTGTAGGCATCCGGCCTGTCGGACAAAGCTCGTTCCGGCGCCTGGGCCTGCTCTGCAGCCCGGACCTGCTGCGGCTTATGCTGCAGCGATTCCGCCACTGCCTTTTCCGCATTGGCGATCTTTTCCGCGGCCGTCGCCCCATGGAACAAGGCGCTGTGGATATCGCACAGTTTCTGGGCTTCAGAGATCGGCATCCCTTCCCTGATCAGTTCCTGCTCTGCTTCCATGATTTCCGATGCATCCACCTGAGAGAACTGTGCCGCAAAGTCCTTTTTGACGCTCTCAAGGTTCTCGCCGTCACGCAGCCGTTTCAGATATCCCTTGATCCGTTCCGTCGAAGTTTCTGCCGCCGGAATGTTCTCTCCGCCTGTTTTCTTCTGTTCCGGATGTTCCGGCGCATTTCCTGCCGGCTCAAAGCCATTTGCTCTGAGGACCCTGATCACATCCGCCATGGCAATGCCCTTCATTGCGGCACCTCTGGGGATGGTCATCATGCGGCCGACGGACTGCAGCATGGCAGGTTTTGCGATCTCCGTAAAACCCAGCCCTTTTAATATGTTCACAAGTTCAGGATATTTCCGGACCAGATCATGCACCGGCTTCGTTATATCGAGTTTTTTGCCCATAGCCATATCTCCTTTCGGATTTCCTTTCGATATACTTAGTATAACCCAACAATACCATGATTCCCGTTGGTAAGACAACCATCTGACAGGACAGACAGCAGCCTGTCTGGACGAAGCCGGAAAAATCCGGGTTTCTTCGAATTATGCGGCCGGAATAAGGAGCAGCAGAAAATAAAGAAGTAAGGAGAGTTCTTTCTGAGCTTCTGGATTTTGATTGGTGCTGTTCCCGGATTTTTACGGCTTTCGCAGGTAAATAATAAAAGATATAAATAAAAAAACTATGTACCCTCCCTGCCGGATGTCCGGCAAAGAAAGTACATAGCAAAAACACAGCTGCTGCAGATACCGGGCAGCACGCCCGCCATATCTGTAGCAGCATCGTTTACGGAGCCGCGGTCCTTTCCGGCGCATCTGTATGGTTTCGACGCGCCATCAGGCTGTTTCCGGCATCAAAAGATCAGCTTGTAGAATCCGATCCCTGCCAGCACGGTCAGGACGACCAGGATGCCCAGTGCCCAGACAGTCAGTTCCATGAACAGTTTCATTTCCTCGCTCTTTTTGTCCGCCCCTTCCGCTTCATCCGCCATCAATGTGGCCATGATCAGACCGCCGGTGGTGGAAATAGGGCTGACCCCGGTAATGGTTCCGCCAATCAGGACCATGGAGGCCAGTTCCACCGGATTGACCCCGATGGACTGTCCCAGTTCCGCTACTGTAGGCAGCAGTGTGGGGAACACCACGCCCAGCCCGGAGGAAAACAGACTCATGATCCCGGCAGTGGCTGCCATGACAGCCGGTGCCGTATAGCCGTTCATCAGAGTGGACAGGCCGGCAATCATCACTTTCAGGCCGCCGGTCTTGATGACCAGGTTCATCAGCATGCTCACCCCGGAAACCATCAGGAGCACGCCCCAGGGAATGCCCTTCAGGCTCTGTTTTTCCGGAGCCGCATGGAAGCACAGAAGGATGGCACTGATGGCAAAGCACACGAGGCCCACATTCTGCTTCAGGGCGATGACCAGCACGGCCATAGCCACGAGGCCCAGCAGGGACAGCCACTGGACGCCCGTAAAGGAAGCTTCCGTTTCCTGCTGCTCATCCTGGACTTTCTGGGGCCGGTAGCCTTTGTAGTAAATGAAAGCTACTACGGCAATCAGTACCCCCGTCAGCAGCTGAGCCGTGTAAATGGGCCGCAGGGCCAGAGCCGTATCGATACCGCTCTGCCGGAGCAGATCATAGCTCAGGATTCCTTCCGGAGTAATGGAGGACATCCGTCCCCCGAAACAGCCGGCGCAGCCGATCAGGGCCAGCATCAGGGGATTGTACCCGTGAGCCTTGGCCAGGGGGATGGCAAAGGCCGGCATAATGGCCAGCAGAGGGATGGATCCCGGACCGATGGTGGTGAGCCCCATGCCCATCAGGAAGACTGCCGCCGGGATCAGATAGTTGTTGTTCCCGGCAAGACCCACGATTTTGTGGGCCAGCAGTTCAATGGTCCCGTTTTTATTCAAAATACTGAACAGCAGGGTGACCCCCATCAGGTTGATGAACAGATTGGGCTTGAACCCTTTCAGGATTTCCGCATTGGGGATCCCGGCCATTTTTCCGATGATTACCGCAAACAGCATACACACAAGGCCCACATTGGTTTTTCGGAAGTATCCAATGGCAATGGCCACGGCCAGCAGCAGCAGTGAAACAATACCCAGATTCATGATTTTCCCTCCTTACCGGAACGCCAGGGCGCAGGGGCTTTCGGTCCGGACGGTTTTCCCCGTGAACCGGGGCCGGCCGTCCCTTTCCAGCGAAAAGAACTGCAGCGTATCACTGTCCATATTGGCCACGATCAGTTCTTTCCCGTCCGGCGTCATGGTCATGAACCGGGGGGTATACCCTTCACAGCTGACCCACTGAGGTTTTTCCAGCATTCCGGTTTCAGGATCGACTGCATAAGAAACCAGGGTTTCCTGACCCCGGAAATCCGCATAAGCGGGGGCTTCTCCCTCAGGCGGGATCCCCTCGTGGATCCGGTTGGTAGCATACACATGCCGTCCATCCAGACTCATGACGATGGCGCTCGCCATATTGGGTCCCACGTACGTTTCCTGCAGGGTGGGCACCACCTGCTCCGGCTGCAGCCGGCCCGCAGCCGCATCAAAAGAGAACATCCGGATGGTACTGCCTTTTTCGTTGATCAGGTACGCACGCCGGTTGTCCGGAGACAGGACGATATGCCTGGGTTCGTCATACGTCCGGGCATCCGATACGGAAGCAAGGGTCAGGCTCCCCGTTTCCTGATCCACCCGGAACACCCAGACCCGTTCATACCCCACACCCCGGGCCTGGGTGGGGACCAGCAGGAATTTCCCGGTCCGGTCCAGGACGCAGGCGTGGGCATGAGAAACACCTTTGCCGGGAATGCCTTCCAGGTGCATCACGTTCACCGCTTCACCCAGGCTGCCGTCCTCCCGGATGGGCAGGCTGGCAATGGCACCGCCCTGAAGGGACGCCACAAACAGGAAACGGTTGTTGAAGGCGGGAACCGCATAGACAGGATTCTTTCCCCGGGCATCCACCGTGTCCAGGAATTCCAGATTCCCGTCCGGACGGATCTTGAAAGCGCTGACCTGATGCCCGTCCCCATGGACGGTGTACAGGGCTTTCCGGTCCCGGTCCAGGGTCAGGAAGGCCGGATTATCCAGCGTCGGTGCGATGGACTGGAGTTTCCACTCTCCTTTGGCATCGATGGCATACACAGAGATCCCTTTGCCGTGGGCACAGCGTCTGGCCGTTGTCCGGCATCCTACATAAGCGTATTCCATTTTCCCTGCCTCACTTTCCTTCCGCCAGTCTGGCTTTATAATACCGGAGCTTGCCGCCGGCCAGGAGGATTTCTACTTCCTGATCCGTCAGTTCGAGTTTTACGGTGAAAGAAGTCCCTTTGGTCAGGTCCTTCACCCGGATTTCTTTCTGTTTCATCTGTTCCCGCAGTCCGTCGATCCGGAAGGTATCATCCAGGTCGATGCCGTCATAGGCAGCCGGATCGGCGAACACCGCCGGGATCACTCCGTGGTTGATCAGGTTCCCTTTGTGGATCCGGGCAAAGCTCTTGGCGATGACCATCTTCACGCCCAGGTACATGGGAGTAATGGCTGCGTGTTCCCGGGAAGAACCCTGACCGTAATTGTCGCCCCCCACGATAAAGCTCTTTCCGTCCTTCTGAGCCCGCTTGGCAAAGTCCGGATTATACCGGCAGAATGCATACTGAGCCATGGCCGGCATATTGGACCGCATGGAGGAGAACTGGGCACTGGCCGGGGTGATGTCGTCGGTGGACACATTGTCCCGGGCCTTCAGGCTGACTTTGGCTTCCAGGACTTCTTCCGGAGGATCGGCCACGGGCAGAGGTTTGATATTGGGTCCCCGGACGATGGGAATGTCTTTCCCGTCTTCCGGAGGCAGCAGGAACAGGTTGTCGTTGATGGGATAGGTTTCCGGTTCCTTCACTGTGGCGAGGACACTCACGTCATCCATGACTTCCTGCGGCAGCGCCAGAGTCCCTTTGATGGCCGTGGCTGCTGCCACTTCCGGGCTCACCAGATACAGGCTGGCATCCGCAGTGGAGCTGCGGCCCTTGAAGTTCCGGTTGGACGTCCGTACGGAAATCCCCTTGCTGGACGGGGCGATGCCGATACCGCAGCAGGGTCCGCAGGCAAATTCCGTAAGCCGGGCCCCGGAGTTCACCAGATCGGCAATGACGCCGTCCTTCAGCAGCTGCAGGTAGATCTGCCGGGAACTGATGCCCAGCACCAGGCTCACATCCGGATTGATTTTATGACCTTTCAGCACGAGGGACACTTTTTTGAAATCACTGTAGGAGCCATTGGTGCAGCTGCCGATGAACACCTGCTGGACCGGAACTTTGGGCACATCGGCCACTTTCATCACATTGTCCGGCATATGGGGGCAGGCCACCAGGGGTTCCAGGGTGTCCAGATCGATTTCCATTTCTTCATCATAGCTGCAGCCTTCATCCGGCAGCCATTCGGTGTAGTCCTGTTCCCTTCCCTGGGCCTTCAGGAAATCCCGTACCTGTGCGTCCGCCGGGAATACGGAAGTGGTGGCGCCCATTTCCGCGCCCATATTGGCAATGGTCAGCCGTTCCGGGATGGACAGGGTTTCCACACCTTCTCCCACATATTCATAGACTTTGCCCACGCCGCCTTTCACCGTGTTCCGGCGGAGCATCTCAAGGACAATATCCTTGGCAGCCGATCCCGGCTGGAGATGGCCCTTCAGCTCCACTTTCACCACTTTGGGCATTTTCAGCACATAAGGGAATCCGGCCAGAGCCACAGCGATATCCATGCCGCCCACGCCGATGGCCAGCATGCCCAGGGCACCGCAGCTCGGCGTATGGCTGTCGCCGCCCAGAAGCAGAGCCCCCGGCTTGCCGAAGCGGCTGCACTGCAGGGCATGACAGATCCCGTTTCCTGCCTTGGAAAGGATCAGCCCGTATTTCTGGGCAATGGACTGCAGATAGATATGGTCATCCGGTGTTTTGTTGTCAATCTGCAGCAGATTATGATCGATGTAGCTGACGGACAGTTTGGTCCGGACCCGGTCCAGGTCCAGTGCCTCAAATGCCAGATAGGCCATGACGGCGTTGATGTCATGCGTCAGGGTCTGATCCACTGTCACCTTGATTTCTTCTCCCGGCACCAGACGGGACGGTTCAGCCAGATGAGCCTCAAACAATTTTTGCGTCAGATTCTTTGCCATGTTGCAGCACTCCTTCTCCACTTTTTCCTTAACCTTTCAACTGTTGTCATACAATTCATAATTTTCATGCCTTAACTCTATCACAGTGCTTGCTTTTTGCATAATATTAGATTATGATAAACTTATAATATAAAGTTATTAAAAAAACAGTTCCAGGGACTGGGAGTCAGTCCATTTCTGAAGCGGAGAAACGGATGCAGTGCTGCATAGAGGCTTACTGCACGCAGCTTCGGTTCCCTTGAAGGGAGGTGTATCATGGATTCCCGTGATCTCGAATACGTGGCGGCCATCGCCAGGACCGGCAGCTTTTCCCAGGCCGCCAGGATCCTCTTCATCAGCCAGCCCGCCCTGAGCCAGTACATCCAGCGGCTCGAGAAAAATCTGAATGTCCCTCTCTTTTACCGCAGCCGGACGCGGGTAGAGCTGACCCCGGCGGGCAGTTTCTACGTCCGCAAGGGAAGCGCCATCCTGGAACAGATCCGGCAGCTCGAAGAAGCCATGCGGAACTGGCAGCAGGAGACCATGCGACAGCTGAGCATCGGCGTCTCGCAGTTCTACGGAAAATGGTTCCTGACCCCCTTCCTGGAAAGCCTGCAGAAACAACTGCCGAACTACCGGATCCAGATTGTGGACGGTGAATCCCACTATCTGGAAAGCCGCATCCTCCAGGGTAAGCTGGATTTTGGCATCTTTCCTGCGCCGGTCACTCACAAAGAGGTCCTCTTCACGCCCCTTGGAAGGGAAGAAATCCTCTTTGCTTTCAGCGAGAAGAACCAGGAAGCGCTGGAACTGCTGCCGCGGGCCCTGCGCAAGGACGGCAGCATCGACCTCCTGGCCTATCAGCATTTTCCTTTTGTGCTTCCCCGGGAAGGTCTGAAACTGCACAGGACGGCCATGCTGCTCTGCCGCCATTCCGGCTTCCAGCCCCAGTCCATCTATCAGTCCGAAAACCTGGATACGGTCTACTCGCTCATCAACCACAACTACGGTGTAGGATTCCTGCCGGATGTACTTGCCAAAAACTACAATCCCCGTACCAACCATGTCCGTTTCTTCCCTCTGCGGAGCCGTTACAAATACCGGCAGATCGGGCTGGCCTGCCGTTCCGGTTCTTCCGTACAGGAGCTGGTCCCCGCTATCCTGGCAGCCATCCGCCGCGAGAATATCCAAGTGTAAAGGAGCTTTTCCATGAAAAAATTATTACTGCTGCTGTCCGTCATCTGGTTCTCCGCTCTCCCTGTCGGAATGGCCGCTCCGGACCGGAGCACGCCCGCTGCTCCGGGACAGGCCGGGCAGGAAGAACCGGCCCGACCGGATTATCCGCAGAAACTCTACGGGGATGACCGGTATCCTCTGCTTTATGCGCACATGGGAATGGCACGCTACCTGGATCTGGATTCCTTTGCCGTCCGGCACTGGGACTCGGACGCCCTGATTTTTTCCGAAACCACCCTTACCGTCGCCTTTGACAGACAGTACCGCATCAGTAAGGCGCCCAGTCCGGCTGAGGTCTGGTATTTCCTGCCCCTTGATCCAACAGTCCACTGCTGCACCGGCGTCAGCATCGATGGCCGTGAAGTCATCCTGCCGCCCTATGTCGGAGAGGACATCGCATTTTCTTCCTATGATGCCGGAAAAAGCTGGATGCCTTTCTATATCAGCGACACCCATGGGTACAACCTGTCCACCCGGACCGCATTCCTGCACGGCCTGGAACTGGCAAAAGGATCCCGCAAGAACGCGGGCAGCAGTCTGTAATGGACCGGACCGGTCCAGACATCCGGCAAAGCACAAAAGCCCTGCCGGACATATGGAATGTTCCGAAAATACAGCAGACAGTCCGTGCCAAAAGCGGGAATCATGGTGGATACGGCTGCCGGTCTGCAGCATAGAACGTCCGAAATGCCGTGAATGGGACTGCACGGACCAAAAAACTCATTTTATCAGGTACTGCTGCCCCGCATATGTTCTCTCTCCCCTGATACGCAAAAAATACCATGACGGAAGATTCTTTCTCCCGTCATGGTATTTTTATATTATTTGAAGGGAAACCGGCAGAAAACGCTGCTGTTTCCCAACCAGATTCCACTCTGTTCTGTTTATTTCCCGACCGCAGCAGCTTGTATGATACCTTTCAGACAAAAGCCAGGGAAAACTGTCCGCTCATTTTCTCCCCACCAGCAGGCAGGATCCCGCAAAGAGGGCCCGGATGGAAGCGCTCGAAGGCAGGATCAGTCCTTCATCCGTCGGTATCAGACGGGCCTCCCGGCAGCCGCTTTCCAGCACGCGCTGCACAATTGCATCCCGGCTGCCGTAACGGTCCTGCGTCATGCGGTCATGGATGACGAATATGCCGCCTTTTTTCAGTGTGCGCAACGCTTCCAGGATGGCATCCACCGGATCCATCCCCCGCACCTGATGGTACACATAATTGCTGACCACAGCGTCAAAGGTCCCGTCCGGAAATTCCACTTTCTGTGCGATGCCGTACAGGAATACAGCATGCTTTGCGCCTTCCGCCCCGGCATTGCGCCGGCACAGTTCCCGGCTGTATTCCGGGGTCACTTTGGGATCCCAGGGATCCGTGCCGATGATCACAGCATCGGGGTGGGCCTTTGCCACAGCAATTGTCAGGGCTCCGCTGCCGCAGCCGATATCGAGACACTTCCCCCGGGGCGGCAGCTGCACATAAGAAACCATTTTTTCAACGATCTGCCATGCCGGAGAATGGGGATCATCGTAGGAAAAGGCCCTGCGGACGGTCCAGCGCTCCCATGCGCGGCGGCCAAAAAAGGCTGCCGCCATGGAACAGCAGAAAATCAGGATCAGCCGGAGCGGAAGCGGCAGGCCGGCCACATCCATCCCGCCAGATGCTACTGCGAGGCAAAAGGCGGCGAGGGCCTTTCCCCCGTTTTGCCAGATCATTCCGGCAGGGATCCAGTTCTTGTATTCAGGTTTCATCAGCGTCCTTCATTCCTCTTCTTTTAATGGCTCCATTTGCGCAAGCAGCTCTCTGATATCCGCCAGCCGTGACGGGTTGCCCTTGCTCTCGCTGCTGTAAATCGTATCAGCTTCTTTCAGGTACCGGACCGCTTCCGGGATCTGCTGCAGCTCCCGTTCCGTCTTCCCAAGCCAGTACAGAGCTTCTGCCGTATAGGAATGCGCATTTCCCAGGCTCTTTCGCCTGATTTCCAGGCATTTTCCGAAATGGGCTGCAGCCTTTTCGAAATGACCGGACTGATAAGCCAGCATGCCCAGGCTGTGATAGCTCCAGGCAACCGCCGGATGCCCGGAGCCCAGCGCGTTTTCCCGGATTTTCATTCCCTTTTCGATATATTCTCCGGCTCTCTTTTCGTCCGCCTTCCAGCCCCTGCTGCCGGCCTTCTTTTTTTCAGAAGCGAGACCCGCGTAATCATTGCCCAGCATCGTAAGCGATTCCGCATAGGTGGGATCCTGCTTCGTATAGATTTCACTCCTCAGCTTCTGTGCCTTCGTATGCCACTTGATGGCGTCGGCAAACTTTCCTTGCTTCTGGTAGACCGTGCCGATATTATGGTACGAATAGGCCAGCTGTTTTTTATCACGCGGCTCCATTTTCTCGCGCAGATCCCTGGCGGCCTCGTAATTTTTCAGTGCTTCATTCAGGTTACCCATGTTGAGGTACACAATCCCCAGATTATTCAGGATATCCGCCAGCAGTGCGTCATCCCGGATTCGATGTCCGTTCACATAATCGCGGGCTTTTTTAAAGTTTTCCAGAGCCAGCTGATACTGTGAATCTTTCCGAAAGACATTGGCCAGCTGATTGAAGGTATCGGCAATGGCTTCATGGGGCGGCTGCGCTTCCTGTTCCCAGGCTTTGATCGCATCCAGATAATTTTCGATAGCCGTCTTATAATCCCCCTGCCGCATTGCAATAGCGGCCCGCAGCTTCTGCACCCGGGGCAGCAGCTGCCTGCACAGGCTGCACTCATTTTCCCGGCAGATGCGGAGTACAAGATCACACTGCCTTGATGCAGCCCGATACTGATGGGCACTGAAGATAATTTCCGCCTGTTTGAGCAGAAGCTCCGCTGAATCAGTATCATATTCAGTCTCGAAAAGATTTCCCGCTTCAATCAGGATATCGCATACATCCTGCCGATCCTGTGCCGTAATGACTTCATCATTCTTAGGCTGTTCTTCCTTCCATCCATAAGTATCGATGACGGTGCACAGATAGTCTCTGCAGCTGGCCAGGGTCAGCTTCATTTTGCTCCGGACGACGCTCCGGAGCACCGGATGCAGATGGATACGGGTATCATCCGCTGCAGCTGCGGAGTCTCTGACGATCCAGCTCATATTCTCCAGTCGGCTGATTTCCGGACTGCTGTTCCCATCGAGCAAAAAAGAGTCAAAAAAGCTCTTGCGAATGCCCTTGATGGAACAAAGTGCCAGTTTCTCCATAATCTGCCGGCTTTCATCTTTCATTCCGCCAAGATCGTACAGAGTATAAATCATATTGTAAGGATCTTTCTGCATTTCAATTTTCGACTGATCCGTATCCCTGTTTTCCGTCAAAAGCCGGTACATTTTCCTGGGGTTATAGCAATTTTCCTGCATTGTTTTAGCAATGATTTCAATCATCATCGTATGCCCCTGCACAAGACTGATGATTTTCCTGAAACCGGGGATATCCTTTTCAGGAAGCTGAAAGCACGCTGGATCTTTTGAAGGATCCGGCCGGTAATTGATCCGGAAAAGTTCCATCTGATCCGTTTCATCCATCGGAGGAAGACGAATCATATAGGCCGGGTCGTATAACTTTGTGTTTCGGCTGGTAATCAGCACATGCAGATCCATTTGGATCAGTTCTTTGAGAATTTCCTTATCATCCTCTGAAAGTTCAGTATCGACGTTATCGATAATGAGGAGTGACGGAACCGCAAGCTGCCTGAGGTTCTGTATCTGCTGTGCAAGAGCTTCCAAGGAATCATCATCTATCTCCCGTCCCGGCAGCTTGATACTCAGCAGCGTACTGGAAAGGGGTTCGTTGTTAAAGTATACCCGCTGCATTCCTCCGCGATAAAATTTTTCATTGTTTTTCGCATACTGCAAAGCCACCTGCGATTTTCCCATGCCGCCCATGCCGGCGATGATAGCTAGGCCTTTGTCGTCCAACTTCTTTTTTATGTTTTTCAGGGTTTCCGCCCGGCCCACAAAATTTTCCACAGGATCGGGCTGCCAGGGAGCAAACGTAAAGGCTGGCTGACCAGTCTTTCCTTTAATCCACTCATTCATATCCTCATCCGCTTTTTTCACAACAGCCCTGTAAAAGCTTTCCCGTTCCCCGTCTGTCGGTGCGTTTTTATCGCGAACCTGATGGTAGGCCTGATTGATTTCTTCCGATATGACTTCATGCTTGGTCAAATACTTATACAATTTTTCATATTCCGGAAAGGCTTTCGGACTCTGGAAGAGTTTCATGAAAATCTCCATTCCAAAATATTGATTGTATTTGGTCTCTCCGCTGGTTATCCCATACTTCATGATCCGGCTCATAGTGGATTCTGACGCCCCAATTTTTGGGGCGATCTCTTTCTGCGTGAATCCACATTGTTTGATCAGAAATTTAAGCAGCAGATAATATACTTCACTGTTTTTATTGTTCATTCTTATCACCGTATCCCCATTTTTCTTTCATCAGTATATTTCAGTTTGCCCATTTCAGCAAGCATTACAGCCCCCTGCTGAAACTGAAATCTTGCTGAAATTTTTTCTGCTTACACTGAAATAACCGCTGAAATTTTTCGGCAAAAGAAGCAACGCATTTTCCTTTCACTGAAACGCCTGCAACAGTACAATACAGACAACGAAGAGATACGGGAGCAAACCTCCAATGGAGGACCTGCCCGAAAGAAAGGAGCGAACACATCATGCAGCCAGAAGAAAAGGAATTCAAAGTGGAACTGAAGAGGATGTTCAGGGGATATCGCCGGGTCACCCGGAAGCTTGTCCAGGATCTGCAGCAGCTGGGCTTTCGGCTCGTGGACAGCAAAAAACATTATAAGATCTATTACCGGAACGATTCCCGTCATGCCGTCGTCATTGGCAAGACCGAATCCGACTGGCGGGCCGGCCTGAATATCTGCTCACAGCTCTTCCATCTGGCAGCGGAGGCAGATCTGATCTGCTGACAGCATTCCACCGGAATCTCTTCCGATTTTCATTGAAAACAGAAAGAGCAGCCGGAATCGCCGGACCTGCAAAAAAATGACAGAATCATGGTGCTGCAAAAGCAGCCGGGACAAAGGAGCATATTATTATGGAAAAGAAAATGACAAAAATGGCAGAAGGAATGGAAAGTGCAGTCAATCAGGCAAAGACGATCCGCAGGACCGCAAAAGCAATGAAATCATTTGAACGGGCTGATCATGAACTTTCCGCCCTCAATACGATGCGGGGCGGTACGAAGGGATTCAAGGGATTTGCGGCAGAATCCATGGAAGCCGCGGAAGCTTCCGCAAAGGGCCGCGCGACAACTGTCCTGAACAACAATGGCATTGCTGACTTAAAGCATGTCCGGACGGATGGGACGGCCGCATTCAAACAGATGAAGCTGGGCTACAAACCCGGACAGATCGATTTTGCCCGCTACAAAGGGCAGACGGTCGTACTGGATAAGGGAAATCCTCATTTCCGTGCGCTGAAGGCAGAAGGCGCCGCCCATGGTGTCAGGGTCGTGGAAGGCCATATCACGCAGGCAGAAGCAAAACGCCTGGCCGATGCCATGCAGCTGGAATCAAAACTGACGGGCTCCCGGCATGCGGTCGTAGTGCCGAAACTGTACCGGGGCGCAAAAGCCGCTCAGGCGGCCCATCATGCGGGCTTACAGACGGCAAAATCGGGAGCGGCCGCCGGTGCCGGATTCAGTCTGGGCAGGAATCTCGTCCAAGTAGCCAAAGGAAACAAGTCGCTGGAAGACGCAGCCAGTGATGTAGCTGTGGACACGCTGGAAGCAGGTGTAATCAGCTACGGGACCGGAGCCGCCTGCAGCATCGTCGCAGGCACGGAAGCCGGGGCAGCGGCACTGGGAGCAGTCAGTGCCGCAGGCAGTGCCCTTGCCAGTGCACCTGTAGCAGGTACGGTGATCGGGGCCGGCACCGCCGCTGCCGGTGCTGTTGCCGGAGCGGCAGCCAGCACGGCCGCAGCTGCTGCAGGGGCAGCAACGGCTGCCGCAGGTTCTGTCGCCGCGGCGGCATCGAGCCTTGCAGCAGGGACGGCAGCGGCAAGTGTGGTCAGTGCAGTCGGCGCCGGGGCCGTAGCGGCAACGGCAGCGGCAGGCGCTGCCGCTGTGGCCGCCGCTCCCGTTCTTGCTGTAGGTGCAGCGCTGGGCTGTATCTTCTCCCTCTTCACGGACTGAGTGCGCCGCCGGAATAGACGCATGGCCGGCAGTCCTGAGCATCTGAAATCTCCTTCATGCACCTTTTAAAGATTTTCTGTGGATTTCCCGCCGGGCAAAGTTTGAAATAATATCCTCCCAAAACGGACAGGACCCTTCGACTCGCATGAATCAAAGGGTCCTGTCCGTTTTAGATTACTTTTCATTTTTTTACAGGCTGACGGAACTGCTCAGATTGTCTGCTTGCACGTAGCCGGATGGAAGACCAGCACCCGGTTGGCAAAACTGCACTTGGTCTTCATCTCATCGAACAGCGGTCCTTCTTTCTGGAACTCGATGGTCCCCGTCAGCAGGCAGCCCGTACCCATGCCCATTTTCCCCTGCACTTCGTGGCTGCAGACAGTGACTTCCGCATAGTTGTTCTTCGCCGCGTTTTGCTCCGTATGCCGCATGCCAAAGGCCGGCATCAGGATGCTGTCGTCGTCTTTGACAATGAGGTACTTGTTCCACGTATTGATCAGATGGACCTTTCCCTCCGCATTTGTCGTGCCGATTGTAACCACGCCTTCATGTCTGACACAGTCAAAAAAGATTTCCGGTAACATATTTTTACCCCTCCCCTTCTTTTTTCAGACAGTACGAGCAGAGAAGAATCCTTTCATTAAATAGGATTATCCACTGCTGTACATTTTACTGCTGAGGCCATTATACCATGGAAAGCCCCCCGGGGGGCAATAAAAGAGAGACGTATCCTTATCTGCACGCTGTTTCTTATGGATAAATTCAGTGTCTGCAAAAAATCACTGAAAGAGACGGCCAAAGCAGGAAGACGGGAAATGCCACAGGAATCTAATCATGGCGCTGCCGCCTGCTTTCATCGCAGCAATATCCGAAATCAACAGATGGAAGTGACTGTCATCATTACGGTGTCCATTCTAAAAATTTTGCGTGCTTTTTTTCGAACAAACATAGAAAAAAGCAAAGAATTCTTCATATTCTTTTCTCAATATGTGGTAAGATTTAGGAAGGAATTAGGAAGGATTCAGATATGACCGTATCATCGTTTTCAGGAATCATGGACCGGCTCAGGGTCCCCGACATCAAAGGAGTTAAGAAGCCATGAAACAACGACGTATCATCCAGGTTGACGAAAAACTGCCGTTATTGGAAACACTGCCCCTCAGTCTGCAGCACCTCTTTGCCATGTTTGGTGCCACAGTGCTCGTACCATTCCTGCTCAATGTCGACCCTTCGACGGCGCTCTTCATGAACGGGGTGGGAACACTGATTTATCTGACGATCTGCAAATGGCGTCTGCCTTCTTATCTGGGCTCCAGCTTTGCTTTCATTTCTCCGGTCATCGCGGTGTGCAAGACACCGGGCCTGACATACGGTGATGCCCAGGGAGGCTTCATTGCCTTTGGCCTGAGCTTCATTCTGATCGGGCTGCTGGTCCGTAAGATCGGTACCCGCTGGATTGATGTCCTGTTTCCGCCGGCTGCAATGGGAGCCATCGTCGCCATCATCGGTCTGGAGCTTGCCCCGATGGCCATGAACATGGCCGGTTTCATCGACCCGGTCAAAGGCATGACAAATGTCCAGGCCATACAGATTTCCCTGGCGACGCTCATCATCACCATCCTGGTCACCATCCTGGGCAAAGGTTTCATCAGCATCATCCCGATCCTCATCGGTGTCGTGAGCGGCTACGTGATAGCCTACGCCATGGGAGTCGTTTCCTTTGCCTCCGTGGCTGCAGCCAGCTGGTTCTCGGCACCGACCTTCTACCGGCCGAGCTTCCACCTGAATGCAGTCATGATGATCATGCCGGCCCTTTTTGTTGTCCTGGCAGAACATCTGGGCCATCTGTTCGTGACGAGTGATATCGTGGGCCGTGACCTCATCAGGGATCCGGGCCTGCACCGCTCCCTCATCGCAGACGGGATTTCCAATATCCTGTCCGGCCTTGCGGGGTCCACTCCGAACACGACGTATGGAGAAAACATGGGAGTCATGGCAATCACCGGTGTCTACAGCACCTGGGTCATCGGCGGCGCAGCCGTGCTGGCCATCATCTTCTCTTTCGTGGGCAAGATTGCGGCTCTCATCCATAACATCCCGGGCCCCGTCATGGGCGGCGTCAGCATCCTGCTCTTCGGCTTCATTGCCGCGTCGGGCCTGCGCATGATGGTGGAACGCAAAGTCGATTATACCAAGCCAAAGAATCTCATCCTGACTTCGGTCACACTCATTTCCGGCCTGTCCGGAGCTTCCGTGGTGCTGGGACCGGTCCAGCTGAAAGGCATGGGGCTTGCTACAGTCATTGCGATCCTGACGAGCCTGGCCTTCCTGATTTTCGAACGTCTGGGCTGGATCGAAAAGGAATGAATGCGTCCCATCCCAAAGAGGCGGAACACGGCCTGAAATGCCGGTTCCCGCACTCTGCTGCATTGAAAAATCGCCTTGAGTATGATACACTGGATGAACAGTAAAAATGGGAGGAAGAACATGGAAAACTTACAGCATGAGTTGGTCCTGGTCATCGACTTCGGGGCTCAGTACGCCCAGTTGATTGCCAGACGCGTCCGTGAATGCGGAGTCTACTGCGAAATCATTCCGTACACATATACGCTGGAACAGATCAAAGCCAAGAATCCGAAAGCCATCATCCTGTCCGGCGGTCCGAGCAGCGTCTATGCGGAAAACACACCTTCCGTTGACGACGGTGTCTTTAAGATGGGGATCCCCGTGCTGGGACTCTGCTACGGCCATCAGCTCATGGCCAAGAAACTGGGCGGCGTCGTGGCCCATGCTGATACGGCCGGTGAATACGGCAAGACGGCAGTGGTCCTCGACCCGGAAACCCGCCTGTTTTCCGGAATCGAAAAGAACAATATCTGCTGGATGAGCCACCAGGACTATGTGGAAAAAGTACCCGAAGGGTTCGTCGTGGCCGGCCATACCTCCGAATGCCCCGTTGCTGCCATGATCAACGAGGACAAGCACTTCTACGGTGTCCAGTTCCATCCGGAAGTCATGCACACTCCCTTTGGCAAGAAAATGTTCAGCAACTTCCTGTTCGGCATCTGCGATCTTGCCGGTGACTGGACCATGTCTTCCTTCGCCCAGACCAAGATCCAGGAAATCCGTGAAAAAGTCGGGAATAAGAATGTCCTGTGCGCCATGAGCGGCGGTGTGGATTCCTCCGTGGCGGCAGTCCTTGTCCACAAGGCTGTGGGCAAGCAGCTCACCTGTGTTTTTGTCGATCACGGCCTGCTCCGCAAAGATGAAGGCGATACGGTGGAAAAAGTCTTCAAGAAAGACTTCGATATGAATATTATCCGCGTCAATGCAAAGGAGCGCTTCCTGAGCAAACTTAAAGGCGTCAGCGATCCTGAAAAAAAGCGGAAGATCATTGGTGAGGAATTCATCCGCGTCTTTGAGGAAGAATCCAAAAAGATCGGCCATGTGGATTACCTTGTCCAGGGGACCATTTATCCCGATGTCGTCGAATCCGGCGGTACCGGCACGAGTGCCACCATCAAGAGCCATCATAACGTCGGCGGCCTGCCGAAGGATATGAACCTGAGCCTCATCGAACCCCTGCGCACCCTCTTTAAAGATGAAGTCCGTGCCGTCGGTGAGGAACTCGGCATCCCGAGCGACCTTGTATGGCGCCAGCCCTTCCCGGGGCCGGGTCTTGCCATCCGCGTCCTCGGCGAAGTCACGGAAGAAAAGCTCGCCATCGTCCGTGAAGCGGATGCCATCTTCCGTGAGGAAATCGCGAAAGCCGGCCTTGACCGCAGTATCTGGCAGTATTTCGCCTGCCTGCCCAATATCCGCAGCGTCGGTGTCATGGGTGACTTCCGTACCTATACCAATACCGTCGCCCTCCGCGCCGTCAACAGCACCGACGGCATGACAAGCGACTGGGCGCATATCCCATACCATGTGCTCGATACCGTCTCCCGGAGAATCGTCAATGAAGTTCCAGGAGTGAACCGGGTGGTATATGATATCACCAGCAAACCGCCTGCGACCATTGAATGGGAATAAATGGTTATTAAGGGCTAACGCATAACCCCTGAGCGCCATAGCAGGCCATCTGCTTTGTAAGGAGGGATTTGGAAGCCGGGTATATACGTCAATGTATTATGCCCAACTTCCAAATCCCTCCTTTCGCGCATCTGACCTGCTCTGACGCTCAGGGAAAAAATCAGGGACCATCTACTTTGTAAGAGGCGGATCTGTGCATATCTTGTGCTCCTGGAAGGAGTCGGAGCACCATCTGCTCACAAGACCATATCGCCAGCAGCCCGTGTTTTCCGGTTCTATACTAAAAATCAGCACCGCCCGTAAAACGGGCGGTTTGCTCTCTGGGGCTATAAGCCCCTGTTACCGGCTGCGTCTCAAGGCGCTGGCTTGGTTCAAGCCGTATTGCCCTTGACTCGTAGCTACCCTTAAAAGGGTGTTTGTATTACTTGCCTTGACCCCTGAAGGGGTCTTCGTATTCCTTCACACTTAATTTATCTAATGCGATATCTCGCTTTTCCTGTTCTCGGATATATTTTGCTACAGTGGCTTCATTGATTCCTACTGTACTTACGTAATACCCTTCTGCCCAAAAATGTCTGTTCCCAAATTTATATTTCAAATTCGCATGTTTATCGAACATCATCAGGGCGCTCTTTCCTTTCAGATATCCCATAAACTGTGCTACGCTTAGTTTAGGTGGTTTCGATACCAACAGGTGCACATGATCTGGCATCAAATGTCCTTCAATAATTTCAACGCCTTTATATTTACAAAGCACTCGGATAATATCTCTCAAACTTTCTCGGTATTAAGGCCGGGCTATAATTGACCCAAAAGGCCGGAAAAAAATGACCCACATCATACCAAAAGGACTACCATAATAATAAGCGCCAACTTATTAGGAGGTAGTTCCATATGATAGGAAGTGGGCTTATTATGATAATACGCGATGAAGCCAGAAACGACAAGAGTGCCTACAAGATTGCCAAAGAGAATGGAATCTCCAAAAATACCGTAAAGAAGTATCTGAATAATAAAGAGCTCCCAGGCAGGACACACAAAAGAAGTTCCCTCCTGGATCCGTTTAAACCGAAAATCAACCGGATGATGGCCGATGGGCTCTTTAACTGTTCTGTAATCCTGTGTTAACTGTCAAGCAAATATGTACAAAAAATCCTAAATAATTATGTACAATTCATCATACAGACTCTTCTTTGATGTGATCCTTCAAGCGGTATGAGTTTCCGGTGATTGTGACCACCTGGGAATG
>Ga0256406_1002625_pt1 | contig 24724 bp, 18 predicted proteins | sample RumenRJG_03DNA_FD_185986 | JGI IMG/M metagenome (GOLD analysis project Ga0256406, IMG submission 185986) | Bovine rumen microbial communities from Lethbridge, Alberta, Canada - RJG_03 | ecosystem: Host-associated > Mammals > Digestive system > Stomach > Rumen | place: Canada: Alberta | collected...
ACGCGGAGTCGACGCGGCCGACCATCACGCTTGATCTGGAAAACGGAGGGCCAATCCGGTGCATCGGTTTCGGGGTCCGGAATCTGTCCAGAGAAAACTGCTGGTCCTACATCACGATCGAGCGGGCTCGCGGCAGCATGGAACGCGGATCTGTCATCATGGCGGAGGGCAGCAATGCGATTGATTTTGATGATGTGACGCCGCAGGATGAGGTCACGCGGATCGTGTTCATGCCGGTGCCGGTGCGCGGCGTCTCGTTCTCCCTGACTTCCTTCACGATCAATCCGCGCTCCCATATCATCGGGACGGAGCTGCTCAATTTCCTGGTCCTGCTGTCCGTGGCGGTGATGTTCGAGGCGGTCGTGCTGGCCATGCTGCGGGAGAACCGCCGTGTGGGCTTCCCGCATCTCTGGACAGTCATGCTGGCGGCGATTCTGCAGATGTTCCTGGGGTACCTGTTTATATCCCAGTATTTCACGGATGCGTGGACGGCATACGCCACGTTCTACCATTTTGCCGTTTTTCTGTCAGAAGGAGCGTTTCTTCTGCTGCTTCACCTGCCGTCCTACAGCACGGCGCCGCGGGCGGATCATGCGTCGGCGGCCGGAAACGGCGGCGGGAGCATCCTCGTGACAAAGGACCGCTTCACCGGCGGCAGGCCGCTGCCGCGCAAGCATGAGATGGTGCTTCTGCGCACGCTGCTCCTTTCGATCTTCAGCTTTTCTCTGCTGGAGCTTCTCTACAGCGACATGTTCCGGCTTGACGACATGGAGTCGTGGTGGCTCAACATTCTGGTGTACGCTGTTCCGTTTCTGGTCCTGTACGCAGTCTGGGGCAGGCACAAGCGCCACTGGTCCTACGGCGTCGGGCTGATCTGGTGGCTGTTCGCCGCCATGGTGAACCACTATTATTTCCAGTACCGGGCGCAGGCAATCGAATTCTCGGATCTGTCCATGGCGGGAACGGCCAAAAATGTGATGAACGGCGGATATCACCTGACCGTCACGCAGGATGTCCTTTTCGTCTATGTGGCGTTCGCCCTGATGCTGATCGGGATCAACACGGAGGCCTGCCGCGGGCTTCCGGCGAAGAGGTGGCGGAACCGCCTGGCGGCAGCTGCCGCGGCAGCAGGCTGTGTGCTGATTGTGGCAGAAAATCTCCCGGTGGTGAATCTCTGGAATACCAATATCGCGACGCTTCACCACGGCTATGCCCTCTCCTTCTTCTCCTTCATGGAGAAATCGCTGGAGAAACCGACGCCGGCAGGATATTCCGCCGCGGAGGCGGAGCAGATTCTGGCAAAATACGCGGCAGCAGGCACGCCGGACGGCGGGAAATCGTCCGCCGCTGCGATCAAAAGTGAAAACGAGAAGGCCGCAGCGGCAGCAGCCGCCTCGGACAGCGGAAAGCCGTCCGAAGCGGAAACGGGAGGCGAAACAGCATCATCTGTTTCATCGGACTCCGGGACAGGCCTTGCTTCGCCCAACGTGATCGTGGTCATGAACGAGGCCTTTGCGGACCTGCCCACGGTATACGGCTTTGACACGGATGTGGACGATCTGCCGTTCATTCATTCGCTCGAGGGGAACAATGTCCGGAAGGGCTGGATGCTGTCGTCTGTTTTCGGCGGCACGACGGCCAACACGGAATATGAATTCCTCACAGGAAATTCCACCGCCTTTCTGAACGGCGGCAGCGTTCCCTACACGCAGTACATCAATTCCAGACAGGAATCGCTCGCCTGGATGCTGAAGAACAGGGGCTATCAGACCACGGCGTTTCATCCCTACCTCGCCTCCGGATATAAGCGGTACAAGGTGTATCCGCTGCTTGGGTTTGATACCTTCCACTCCTCGGAGGACGGGCTGCTGTATGACGACAAAATCCGCACATTCATCAGCGACAGCTCTGACTTCAAAGATCTGGAACACATCTTTGAGCAGAATGATGACGGGAAGACGCCGCAGTTTATCTTCAATGTGACGATGCAGAACCATGGCAACTATAATGCGGACACGCCGGCGGTCGATGTGACCGTGAAGCCCACGGACGGGAAGCTCGCATCCCTCGCGCAGCTGGAGGAGTATCTCGCGCTGGCACACGCGACGGATCAGGCGTTTGAGGAGCTTCTAACTTATTTTGCACAGGTGAAGGAGCCCACGATCATCCTGATGTTCGGAGATCACCAGCCGGGACTGAACGAGGAGACGCTGAGGACAATCTGCCCGGAGATGTACGAGGACGGCGCCGCGCTGAGCGTACTGGAGAAGAAATATACGGTTCCCTACATCATGTGGGCGAATTTTGATCTGACCTCGGAGGAGCTGCAGTTCACATCGCCGAACTTCCTGCGGAGCTATCTGCTGGAGAACGCCGGCATTGAAGGAAGCGCCTATGACCGGTTCACCGCGGCGGTGCGCCGGGAATATCCGGCCATCAATATTCTGGGCTACAGCGACGCGGCCGGGGAACTGCACAGCGTCTCGGAGCTCGGGCAGGAGCCGCTGCTGTCGGACTACCGGAAGGTGGCATATTACAACCTGTTCGACCACGGGAAGGTGAAGAAATCGTTGTTTGAATGAAAGGTGCCGCAGCCATTTGGCTGCGGCGCGCGGGTGGTATTCGGGCAGAGGAAGAAAGCTCAGACATGCCTCTACATTTCAGGGAACTTTTATGCCGAAATACTAACAGAAAAGCTCCCTGAATTCTTGGATTATTCTAAGCTGCTGCCGTCTGTGGTTCCGTCTGCAGCTTCATCCGCGGCGGCACTGACAGCGGCCAGCCGTTTTCTGTCCTGAATCATCTTCCGGAGCGTGATAAGATTCGTGACGACCGTCGCGGCGGCAAAGAAGGCGCCGGTGTAGGTGCGGATGACAAGAAAGTAGAAGATCCAGGGAACAAAGGTGCAGGTCACGAGAATTTTGAAGCGGATCGGGTCCTGGATGTCCATAAACAGGATGTAGACAATGCAGACGAAGAGGGGCAGAAGGCCGAGGTATCCCTGGGTGTTGAAGCGGACGGTCAGAAAGACCGAGACCGCGATAAAGAGGACCTTCACCGGCTTCTTCATCCAGTCGCGGTAGCAGACAACGTTCCGCACACAGGAGATGATGTTGTTGATGGCACCGGTGACGGCGCCGAGAAGCAGCATGCTGACGGTCTGCATGCCGAGCTGTACGGTCTGCATTGCCAGAATTTTCTTCCGGTCGCGGACGGCGCCGCTTGCAATCTGCACCATGGCGGCGAGAAAATCAATGATATTGGCGATGATGATGGCGGCGAGCGCCGGAGTGTAGCCTGACATGGTAGAATTCCTTTCTGTTATCTGTGACGGCAGGTGGAAGCAGCAGATTTATGTCTGCGGAATAAGATGGACTGCATCGTGCGAAAACGGATGGCCCTGCACATACGGAGAGCAATGATCCGACGGCATTGTATCACAGGCCGACAAATCGCAAAACCAGGGTAAAGCCGCATGCGCGGATTTTGCCCCAGCGGAGTATCAATATGAACACGAATGAGACAAATATCCTGAATCTGCAGAATATCAGCATCACGCTCGGCGCGAGGAAGGTTCTCGACGACGTGTCCTTCGGCATGAGCGCACATGACAAAATCGGTGTGATCGGCGTGAACGGCACGGGGAAATCCACGCTTCTCGGCATCGCGGCGGGGATGCTGGAGCCGGACGAGGGGGAGGTGATCCGCGGCAGGACTGTGCAGATTTCCTGTCTGACGCAGAATCCCCGGTTTGACGGCGGGACATCCGTACTAGTCAACATTGCGGCCAGGGTGCGCGGCAAGGCAGACCACTGGGATACGGAGGGAGAGGTCCGCGCCATGCTGCAGAAGTTCGGAATCGATGACCCGGATGTGAGTCCGGACACTTTATCCGGCGGGCAGAAGAAGCGGGCTGCCCTGGTGGCAGCGATTTTGACGCCGGCGGATCTGCTGATTCTCGACGAGCCGACCAATCATCTGGACGCGGAGATGATTGAGTGGCTGGAGGAGTTTCTGATTTCGTTCCGCGGCGCGATTCTGATGGTCACACACGACCGCTATTTCCTCGATGAGGTCACGGATCAGATTCTGGAGATCGACAGGGGAAAAATCTGGCGGTATGACGCGAACTACGCGGGGTTTCTGGAGCTGAAACAGCAGCGGCTCGACTCTGCCGCCGCGTCTGAGCGGAAAATGGCATCGCTTTACCGCAAGGATCTGGCGTGGATGCAGCGCGGCGCCCGGGCAAGGTCCACCAAGCAGAAGGCGCACATTCAGCGCTTTGAGGCGCTCCGGGACCGGGACAAAATCGTCGAGGACCGCCAGGTGGAGCTCAGTTCGCTGTCCTCGCGCCTCGGCGGCAAGACCGTGGAGATCGATCATCTGGGAAAAGGGTATGGCGGCAGGGTACTGTTCCGGGATTTCAGCTACATTTTCCAGAGAACCGACCGCGTCGGGATCATCGGGCCGAACGGCTGCGGCAAGTCCACGCTCCTCAAAATCATCTGCGGTCTTGTGAAACCGGACACGGGCCGGGTCGAGATCGGGGAAACGGTGAAGATCGGCTATTTCAGCCAGGAAAATGAGGCGCTGGACGAATCCCAGCGCGTCATTGACTATGTGCGCGGCGCGGCGGAATATATCCGGACCGCGGACGGGCTTGTCTCGGCCGCTGATATGTGCGACCGATTCCTGTTTCCGCCGTCCATGCAGTACACACCGATCAGCAAGCTGTCCGGAGGAGAGAAGAGAAGGCTCTATCTGCTCCGGATTCTGATGGGCGCGCCGAACTTCCTGATTCTGGACGAGCCGACAAACGACCTCGACATCGGCACGCTGCGGGTTCTGGAGGATTATCTGGACCATTTCGCCGGTATCGTGCTGACTGTCTCGCACGACCGCTATTTCCTCGACCGGGTGGTGACCAGAATTTTTGCGTTCATGCCGGACGGAGCGCTTTGGCAGAGCGAGGGCGCCTACGAGGAGTACCGGGAGCACCGGCTGGCAGCAGAGGAAGCGGGACCGGACAAGACCGCGGATGCGGCGGAGGGCAGGCGCCGGAGCGGCGCAGAGAAAGGTCAGGGGAAGAGTACGGATGGATCCGGCGCAGATGGGAAGGAAATGAAGGAAGCGGCGCAGGACGGCACAGTCTCCGGTACTGCTGCACCGGAGACCGGAAACGGAGGCGGGGACGGCACGCGCCGCCAGCACCGTCAGAAGCTCTCCTACCGGGATCAGAAGGAGTACGATGCCATCGAGGGGGAGATCGACTGTCTGGAGACGGAGGAGAAGGACCTCGACAGGCAGATTCTGGAGGCGGCTTCCGATTATCAGAAGCTGGCGGACCTCACCGCCCGGAAGGAAGCGGTAGAGGCAAAGCTGGAGGAGCGGATGGAGCGCTATCTTGTTCTGCAGGATATGGTGGACGCGCTCTCGAAGGAGTCATGATGGAGAGCGATTTCGAGAGGATCAGGAACTGCAGCGGAATGCTGCAGACTCCGCCCGGCGGTCACGAGAGGGAGAGCTCGCCGTTCAGCATCCGCAGATAAACGGGCAGCTCGTCCAGGGAGTGCAGGATGATGTCCGCGGCGTGGATTGTCTCTTCATCCGGCTGAAACTCGTCAGGAATGAGCACCGTCTTCATGCCCGCGGCGCGTCCGGCCAGCACGCCGTTCCGGCTGTCCTCTACTACGACGCAGCGGGAGGGTTCCGCGTGCATCTGCTCCGCGGCCATCAGATAGATGTCCGGCGCGGGCTTGCCGTGCTCCAGGCTGTGTCCGGAGATAATTTTCTCAAAATATCCGGTGGTGTCGGAGACCTTGAGATAGTGCTCGGCGACCTCACGGGCGCTGGAGGTCGCGATGGCCGTGTGATAGCCGTTCTCCTTGAGCCATTTCATCGTCCGCTCCATTCCGTCCTTTTCCGGCACGTATTTTGCCAGCAGTTCGTCACAGTATTCGCGCTTTGCGCGGAAGACACTCTCCGCGTCAAAGCCGGCCTCTGCGAGCAGCGCGCGGATGGCGCCGTGGTCCCGGCCGATCATCTGGCGATAGATATCGTCGGGGACACCGGCCTCATTCCAGCCGGCGTGATAAATTCGCTCCGTGTCAAACAATGTCCCGTCCATGTCGCAGAGGATGGTGTCGTATCTCATAGGTGATGTCCTTTCTGTGCCGTTCGGCATAATTTTGTCTCTCCCGGTCTCTGCCTATGGTAACATAAGAATCGCGCGGCATGATATGCAGGCCGCGGATTTTACAAATAAGGGTACTGCTGCGGGATATTGCCTCGCGGGGATGATCGGCGCCGTTATTGATGCCTCATTATGGGAAATATTCCCTGTGGTATAGGCGAGACGCAGATGCCCCGATTTGGGAATGTTAACTGAGGCACGGGCGAAGCAGGGAGGGTTTCTCCGCCGGAAACATTTCCTGAGGCACGGGTGAAGCCGGCAGGCTTTCCCTGCAGGGAAAGACACGGGCGGAGGCAGAAGCCGCGGGAGCGCGGCACGGAGGGAAAAATGGACAGCACATATCGCAAAAAGACAGAGCTTCTTGACAAAATTCTCACGAAAGCGGTGGAGGAGCGGCAGTTCGCTGGCGTGACGCTGCTCTGGGAGAAGGACGGGAAGGAGGTCGCGTATCTGGAGAAGGGCTATGCCGATCTGGAGCAGAAACGTCCGATGCGGCGGGATACGATCTTTCACCTGTACTCCCAGTCCAAGCCGGTGACCAGCGCGGCGGCGATGCTGCTGCTGCAGGACGGCGCGATCGATCTCTATGATCCGGTGGCAAAATATTTCCCGTCCTACGCGCATCAGATGGTACAGACGCCGATGGGACTGGTCCCGGCACTGCATCCGATGACGATCCGGGATCTGCTGAATATGACCTCGGGCCTGGTCTACCCCGGCGGCCGGACGCAGGCGGAGACGGATACGGCAAGGCTGTTTGACGAGGTGCTGGAGCACCTTGGCACGCCGGAGGCCATGACCACGGAGCAGTTTGCGGACCGTCTCGGCTGCTGCGCGCTGCAGTTCGATCCGGGCACGGACTGGCAGTATGGGACCTCCGCGGATGTCTGCGGCGCGGTTATTGAGAAGGTCAGCGGAATGCGCTACGGAGAATTCCTGAGAAAGCGCCTGTTTGAGCCACTCGGAATGAAGGACACGGCGTTCTTTGTCCCGGATGAGAAAAAGGATCGTCTCGCAGCGGCCTACATCTATCACAGTCCGGAGGAGGTCATCGAGGGCGCGAAGAAGGCAGCGTCCGGAAACTATGGTAAGGGGCAGGAGGTTTCGCAGGATCCGGCAGAGGGAGAGGCGTGGCTGGAGCGCTACACGGGCAACAACCTCGGCATCCGCAATGACGGCGGAGAGAATCCGCTGGAGTTTGGCGGCGCGGGTCTGTTCTCCACGCTGGACGACTACATGGCCTTCGCCCGCATGCTGCTTGCGGGCGGACAGTCCCGGGAGGGAGAGCAGATCCTCCGTCCGGGGACGATTCAGTTCATGACGACCCACCAGCTGGAGGACGTACAGCAAAAATCCTTCCGGAACTGGATCGGCCTCGACGGCCACAGCTACGGCAATTTCCTCCGTGTCATGCAGGACCAGCGAAAGGGCGGGATCATCGGGCACAACGGAGAGTACGGATGGGACGGCTGGCTCGGCACGTATTTCTGCAACGATCCGTCGGAGAACCAGACGCTCCTCATGATGGTGCAGCGCTATGACTACGGGACCGGCACGGTGACGCGGCAGGTACACAATGTGGTGTTCTCCTGAGCGCAGTTCCGGCACGTGATGTGAAGGACGTATGAGACGGCAGTCAATTGCGCCCACGGAAGGCAGCACAGCTTCGGCTTCTGACGTGAAGGTCACTTGACGGAGATGCGGTCAAACTATATGGTCAGAGGCAGCGATATGACGAAGGCCTGTTTCCTGTGGAATACCACAGGAAACAGGCCTTTGCCTTTCATGAACCGCCTGCGTACACGGCACAGTCATTCCGTTTTAGCAAACATATCCTTGCCAGATGGCAATTTCGTGATATGATAAAGCATGTGCTGCGCGGACAATTGTCCGCAATACGTAGACAGTACCGCGCGGCATGTATTCCAAAGAGGGAGGAAGTGCCGCGGCATGACCGCGGACAAATCACATCATGAATGGTCTCAGTCAGTTCTTTCGTTCTCTTGCACACAGGTACAATCACACCAGCCTGATTCTCCGCATTCTCATCGGACTTCTGCTCGGCGTCGTTCTGGCGCTGCTGTTTCCGAAGGCTGTCTGGATCGAGGAATTCGGCAATCTGTTTGTCGGCGCGCTCAAGGCGATCGCGCCGGTGCTCGTCTTTGTTCTGGTTGCCGGTGCGCTGGCGCAGGGCACGGCGCGCCTCGACCGCCGCTTTGGTCTGGTACTCTGGCTCTATATGCTGACCACGTTTCTCGCCGCGTTTGTCGCCGTCATCACGAGTTTTGCCTTCCCTGTCACGGTGGCGCTCCCGGATGCCGCGCAGGCGGATGTGATTCCGCAGGGACTCGGCGAGGTGCTGCATACGCTGCTCTCCAATCTGGTCTCGAATCCGTTCGGCTCGCTGGCCTCCGGCAATTATATCGGCATTCTGTTCTGGGCAAGCCTGTTCGGTCTGGCGATGAAGCGGTACGCGTCGGACAGCTCCAAGCTGTTTCTGTCGAATGTCTCGGACGGGGTTTCGCAGATGGTCCGCTGGATCATCAACCTTGCTCCGTTCGGCATCATGGGTCTGGTGTATACCAACGTTGTCTCGAACGGCCTCGCGATCTTCACGGAATACGGGAAGCTGCTTCTGCTGCTGGTCGGCACGATGCTGCTGATGTCGCTGGTGATCGACCCGTTTGTCATCTTCCTGTATCTGCGCCGCAATCCGTATCCGCTTGTCTTCAAGTGCCTGAAGGAATCCGGACTCACCGCCTTCTTCACCCGGAGCTCGGCGGCTAATATTCCGGTCAATATGGCGCTCTGCGAGCGCCTCGGGCTGGATAAGGACATGTACTCAGTCTCTATCCCGCTCGGCGCGACGATCAATATGGACGGTGCGGCGATCACGATCACCATCATGACACTGGCTGCCTGCAACACACTGAATATGAAGGTTTCCGTTCCGGCGGCGATTCTGCTGTCCGTGGTCTCCGCCCTCGGCGCCTGCGGCGCCTCCGGTGTGGCCGGCGGCTCGCTGCTGCTCATCCCGATGTCCTGCGCCCTGTTTGGCATTTCCAATGACATCGCGATGCAGGTCGTCGGTGTCGGGTTTATCATCGGCGTGGTGCAGGATTCCCTGGAAACCTGCCTCAATTCCGCGGGCGACGTCGAGTTCGCAGCGACGGCGGAGTTTCACGACTGGCTGAAGAAGGGTAAACGGCTTCCGGACTTCATGTACAGCAAGAAGGAGCGCACGGCAAACGAGTAAGGCAGGCCAGATCTGCAGGCAAGCTTGCATCATGGCTCCCGGATTGTCGCTTTCATATGAAAGGACCGCCGGTGGCAGCCGGCGGTCCTGAGGGGGGAGTTATGAAAAAGTTTTGGTTCTCATAGAGCGGGGCCTGCAGGGCAGGTCCTGAGCGAAACCTCAGTGGATGCTCCTTTCGGATATCCGTTTCGTTCCTTCGTTCTATGCTCCCCATCATACAGGGCATCTGTGTCCGAAATGCGGAGAAAATGTGGTAAATCTGTGAAAGGATCATTCTCATGTTTATCGGGTGTCATCTTTCTTCATCCAAAGGATTCCTCGCCATGGGAAAACACGCCTCGGCGCTCGGCGCGGATACTTTTGCCTTTTTTACCCGCAATCCGCGCGGCGGCGCGGCGAAGGCCATCGATCCGGCGGATGCCTCTGCGCTGATGGAATATCTGGGTGAGCATCATTTCGGAACGCTTGTCGCGCATGCGCCATATACGCTGAATCCCTGCTCTCCGAAGCCGGAGGTGCGGGAATTCGCGCACGAGTGCATGGCGGACGACCTGATCCGCATGGAGGCGACGCCGCATCAGTACTATAATTTTCATCCCGGCAGCCGCGGGGAGCAGGATCTTGAGACAGCAGTCGGCCAGATCGCTGACCTGCTGAATGAGATCATGCGCCGGGATCAGACGACCACGGTGCTCCTCGAGACGATGTCCGGCAAGGGCACGGAGGTGGGCGCAGCCTTTGAGGAGCTGCGCGCCATCCTGGACCGGGTGAAGGAACAGGAGCATATCGGCGTCTGTCTCGATACCTGCCATGTGTACAGCGCGGGATATGACATCGTGCACGACCTGGACGGCGTGATGACTGCGTTCGACCGCGTGATCGGGCTGGATCGCCTGAAAGCGATTCATCTCAATGACTCCATGACGCCTTTTGCCTCGCACAAGGACCGCCATGAGAAGATCGGAAGGGGCAGCATCGGGTATGCGGCGCTCCGCGCGGTGACGGAGCACCCGGCGTGCCGCGATCTGCCGTTTATTCTGGAGACACCGAATGAGGATGAGGGATACCGCCGGGAGATCCGTTTGATGCGCGGTGAGATACCCTGGGGAGAGTCCGGCTGATAACCCTGGGGAGATTCCGGCAAATTGGATTGACAAAGTGAAAAGGGACCGTATAATGGTGCGCAGACATGTGTCATGACACGTGTCTGCGCATTGCTTTTTATGGTAAATCATTTGTGATGAACAGCAGCAGGTGATGAACAATTGCAGCAGCGCAGAAGAAACCTGCGGAAAACCACAGGGCATGGCAAAACAGGGAGATAATATGGAAAAGTTCAAGACATTTCTGAAGCGGAAGGACATTGAAATTTCGGTAAAGCGGTATCTGATCGATGCGCTCGGCGCCATGGCGCAGGGCCTGTTCTGCTCGCTGCTGATCGGCACGATCATCAACACAATCGGGACACAGTTTCATGTTCCGTTCCTGACAGCCACGGTTGCGACGGTGGCCGGCACGGATTATACCGTCGGCGGACTGGCGTCTGCGATGAGCGGACCGGCGATGGCTGTCGCCATCGGCTATGCGCTGCACTGCCCGCCGCTCGTGCTGTTTTCCCTGATTTCCGTGGGCTTTGCGTCAAATGCCCTCGGCGGGGCAGGCGGTCCGCTGGCGGTGCTGTTTGTCGCGATCATCGCCTCGGAGGTGGGCAAGGCTGTCTCGAAGGAGACAAAAGTGGATATTCTCGTCACGCCGCTCGTCACGATCGGCGTGGGCATCGGGCTTTCCGCATGGTGGGCACCGGCGCTCGGCAGGGCCGCGATGTCCGTCGGCAATGTCATCATGTGGGCGACGGAGCTTCAGCCGTTCCTGATGGGCATCCTGGTCTCGGTTGTCGTCGGCATCGCGCTGACGCTGCCGATTTCCTCCGCCGCAATCTGCGCGGCGCTCGGGCTGACCGGACTTGCGGGAGGCGCCGCGGTTGCGGGCTGCTGTGCCCAGATGGTCGGCTTTGCGGTGATGAGCTTCCGCGAAAACCGCTGGGGCGGTCTTGTGTCACAGGGAATTGGAACCTCGATGCTGCAGATGGGCAATATTGTGAAGAATCCCAGAATCTGGATCGCACCGATTCTGACATCGGCCATCACCGGGCCGCTCGCGACCTGCCTCTTCCGCTTGAGAATGGATGGCGCGGCAGTGTCCTCCGGTATGGGAACCTGCGGACTGGTCGGGCAGATCGGTGTCTACACCGGATGGGTGAATGACATCGCCGCAGGTACGAAGACCGCCATCACGGGCTGGGACTGGTTCGGACTTCTGATGATTTCCTTTGTGCTTCCTGCTGTGCTCACACCGATTTTCAACAGCATCGGCCGCAGACTCGGCTGGGTGAAGGATGGAGATCTGAAACTGAATTGAGAGGACCTGGAAAATCCCGGCGCAGATTCGCAACGCGGATCTTCGCTGGGATTTTGAATAGACAGGTTTGGAAAAGGTCTATTTGTATCCGGTTTTGAAGTGGGACACTGTCCATATGTCTGGAAGGGATTGCTGTCAGGTGTTCTCATACAGGACACCGAGCTTTTTCAGGGATGCAAGGACTCTCTTCAGGGTTTCCTCGTCCGGACAGGAAATGGTGTGGAGGTGGATCCCTTCGGTGAGGAAAGAGAGCGGCAGCGCGTCAGAGGTGCTGCACCGGTCGATGAAGCGGTCCACATCATAGCGGCTGCGGAGCATCAGAGAGCCGGTGAGCTCTCCGTAGAGGGGATGCTCCACGATGACATTCAGGACAGTGCAGCCCTGATCGACAATGGCGTAAAGCTCGTTTCGCATGCCGCTGCTGTCATGGCGGCATGCGATGCGTCTGATTATACCCGCGGCATCGGGCGCCGGGAGGACGTATCCGCGCGGCGTGGAAAGAATGTCGTGGCCGGACGCCCGGAGCAGGGCGACGTCTCCGACGATGATCTGGCGGCTGACGCCCAGCATTCCGGCGAGCGCCGTGGCGCTCACGGGTCCTTCCGCTGACTTTAATTTCTGATAGATTGCATTGCGGCGTTCTGCTGCATCCATGATGATATCCGCCTCGCTTCTACATTCCTGATTCTTCCACCCCGCACCGCGCCTTTTGCGTCACGGGTGTCAGTTTGAGGGCGGCGTACCGGCGCCACCTTCAAACGAATCCTATTTTGCCTCATTAGTCTAGCAATGTTTTTCATGACAGTAAATGGCCGCTGTTCATTCCATCCGGACTTCATCCGCGGTATACTCCAGATAGAAAACTGCGGAACGGGGCACCAGACCGCGCCGCAGACGCGGAATCTCAGGTTTTCTTCAGATGAGTGCGGCAGCATAGGGGGAACAGAATGCAGGAGAGAGAAAACTTCGGCAGCAGGCTCGGATTTCTGCTGGTCAGCGCGGGATGCGCGATCGGAATAGGGAATGTGTGGAAATTCCCGTTCATCACGGGACAGTACGGCGGCGGGATTTTTGTGTTGTTTTATCTGATTTTTCTGGTCATTATGGGCATGCCGGTGCTGAGCATGGAGCTGGCTGTGGGCCGCGCGAGCCGCAAATCCGCGGTGGAGGGCTACCGGGCGCTGGAGCCGGCGGGGAGCTGGTGGCATATTCACGGCTATTTCTGCATGGCGGGCTGCTATCTGCTGATGATGTATTACACCACGGTTTCCGGGTGGATGCTGGATTATTTCTGGAAGTTTCTCACAGGACAGTTTGACGGTGCAGCTTCCGGGGACGATATTGCGGCGGTTTTCAACGGGATGCTGGGTGATCCGGTGGAAATGACGGTATTCATGGCACTCACGGTGATTCTCGGCTTTCTGGTGGTCGGCGGAGGTGTGCAGAAGGGACTGGAGCGTGTGACGAAGGTCATGATGATCGGCCTGATTCTGCTGATTCTGGTGCTGGTCGTCCACAGCCTGACGCTGCCCGGCGCGGAGGAGGGGCTGAAATTTTACCTGATGCCGAGCCTTGCGCGGGCGGAGGAGGCAGGCGGCATCGGACAGGTGATCACCGCGGCCATGAATCAGGCGTTCTTCACGCTGAGCCTCGGCGTGGCGGCGATGGAGATATTTGGAAGCTATATGAGCCGGGAGCGGACGCTCGCCGGCGAGGCGCTCAGTATCTGCGGGCTTGACACGTTCGTCGCGATCTGCGCCGGACTCATCATTTTTCCGGCCTGCTTCAGCTACGGGGTCCGGCCGGACCAGGGTCCGTCGCTGATTTTCATTACGCTTCCCAGCGTCTTTCTTCACATGGCCGGCGGCAGACTGTGGGGCGCGCTGTTCTTCCTGTTCATGACCTTTGCGAGCTTTTCCACGGTCACGGCGGTTTTTGAGAATCTGACCGCGGGCTGCATGGACAATCTTCACTGGAGCAGGTCAAAATCGGTTGCGGTGAACATGATCGTGATGCTGGCGGCGAGTCTCCCCTGCGTCTTCGGATACAATATCTGGAGCGGCTTTCACACGCCGGGTGGAAAGGACATTCTCGATCTCGAGGATTTTGTGGTGAGCAGTCTGCTTCTTCCGGGTGGCTCCCTGGTCTTCCTGCTCTTCTGCACCTCGAGGAGAGGCTGGGGCTTTGAGAACTACAGGAAGGAAGCAAACACGGGCAAGGGACTCAGAATTTCCGCAGGGCTGCTGCCCTATTTCCGTTTTGTGCTGCCGGTGCTGATTCTGATCATCCTGATCACAGGTCTGATCTAGAAAAGGCGGCGGATGGAACAGAAAGGCATGGGCGCCTCGGCAGCCCGGTGCTTCCGGGCTGCCGAGGCGCAGCTTCATGAGTTCCGGGGGAGTTCATCGGGGACGGAAAATCAGGGTATAGGAAACAGAGAACGAGAGGGGTAAAAAAGGATGAAAGAGCTGGAGGAACGTTATCTGCAGGAAGTGGATCCGGACCGGAGGGAGGAACTGCTGGAGGCACTGGTCGCGGAGCAAGGGGAGACGGAGATGAATCAGCTCCGCCGGCAGCTCTTTGACGCGCGGTTTGCCGGACGGCAGCAGGACGGGACGAGGCCCGACCGGTTTATCCGGGCGCTGACAAGGCTTTCCTTCTACAGGGGACGGACACCCGGACGCTTCTTTGGCAGGCGCAGCGCGGAGCGGGATTTTGCGGCCGCAGCTGCGGACCTGATGGCAGATTTTGACGGAGGCGGAAGCCCGGCGCAGACGGCGGCGCTGCGGGAGGAGCTGTATAACGCGGTGCTCCGGTACCGGGTGATCAGCGAGGAGGACCCGCGGTACGGGAGTCTGGCCGGCCTGGTGATGGCAAGGGGAGAGGCGAAGAGGAAGCGGATCCGCGAGGACCTGGAGGAGATCTGCATCCGGATTCCTGAGCGGTACGGGCATGGCGGCGAGATGATCTTCATCATGCTCAAAGAGGAGACACAGAAGGTGATTCAGGAGGACTGAGGCGATGTTTCTGGCAACCTTGTTTGATACAATTTTCTGGATTTATTTCATCGCGACTGTCGGACCGGCCATTGCGCTGATGGCTGTCATATACAATCAGGATAAGGTGGAGCGGGAGCCGCTCCCGCTTCTGATGAAGCTGATCGGAGGAGGATGCCTCGCGGCGATCCCGGCGATGATCCTGGAATCGGTCGGGGAGCCGCTGCTCACGAAATTCATCGATCCGGGCAGTCCGCTCTATTCCGTGGTGCTGGCGTTTCTGGTGGTCGCGGTGGCGGAGGAGGGATCAAAATTCTTCTTCCTCCGGAAATTCTCCTGGCGGTCTCCGTATTTTGACTATCGCTTTGACGGCATTGTTTACGCGGTGTTTGTCTCGCTCGGCTTCGCGGCGCTGGAGAATATCGAGTATGTGGCCGGGTATGGTCTCTCGGTAGCGCCGTCGCGCGCGCTGCTGGCAATCCCGGGACACTTCGGGTTTGCGGTGTTCATGGGATATTTCTACGGCCGGGCGAAGCTGTGGGAGGACGCCGGGCATCACGCCAGAAGTGTGGCGGAGCAGTGGGCGGCGGTGCTTTCCGCGGTATTCTTCCACGGCTTCTACGACGCCTGCGCGATGTCGAAGCAGACGGAGGCGGGCGTGATCTTCCTGATCTATGTTGTGGCGGTGGATCTGATTGTATTCCGTCTCGTGAAGCATGAATCTGCCACAGACGAGCCTGTGTGAGCGGATCAAAATCCAGAACGAAAATGAGATCACAGGTGGCACAGGGCGGGTGTCCGGCACAGGCTTCGCTGCTGTGCCATTTCTGGCATTTTCCGCCAGGACGGAGCAAGGCGCATGGCGCAGCGGAAACCAGAGTGCCGGTGAAGAAAGAAGGAAATACACGAATGAGAACGAACAGATGGATGACTGGTCTGCTTGCCGGGATTCTGGCGGCGGGAGTGCTGGGCGGCGGAATGCCTCTGGCCGGACAGGCGGCAGGGAAGGACAACAAAGCGGCGCTCTCCGCGGAGCAGGGCGCGGCGACCGTGACGGCGCCCGATGGGACGGTCCGGAACGCGGCGTTCACGACCATGGCGCAGATGAAGGAAGCACTTGGGGCCGGAAGTACGGCGGACTGGTCTCCGCGATACACCACGGTGGTGGAGAGCAGCTACTGGAATTTTGCCGACGCGTCGCAGTACGGGAGTACGGCGCTGACGATCGGCCTTGCGGTCAATGCGTACCGGAATCTGGATATGCTGCTGGACTGCGGTTACACGCTGGATTATCAGGCGCTGGCGGACTACACGGAGTCCTATCGGCAGAAGCTGATCGCGAAGAAGAAAGAGGCGAAAGCAGCGGCGGGGCAGGCCGCAGCGGGAACGGAGGATCCGGAGTCCTTTGACCCGGACGAGTTCTACAGCACGCTGGTATACTGCCTGGGCAGCCCCTATCTTCTGAATAAGCCGAAGGCGAAGGTGACGGCGTCGACATACAACGGAAGAGATTATTCCAAGGTATTTGACGCCGCCTATTATTACAGCCATTACAGCGACGTCCGGAGCAAAATCGGAAATGATCCGGCGGAGCTGCTACGGCATTTCGTAGAGGTCGGAGTGGCGGAGGGCCGGCAGGGCTGCGCCGGATTTGATGTGCGCGCCTATGCGGCCACGGTGGATGCGCAGCTCGGGACAAAATACAGCTACAGCTATGCCAATTATTTTGGCAGATATCTGGGACGGTATGTGGAGGCGTCCGACACCGGCATTTCGGAAAATGCTGTGGCGCAGCAGGCCGCGGAAGCGGGAACCGCCATCGGCAGCGCGGCACAAACGGCGGCCGGCAGCGAGGGAGAGTTCTCGCCGGCTGCGTACGGGCAGCAGCTGACCGGGCAGACCTATGTCAGCAACAGCCTCACCAGCGTCTACACGGGCCTTCCGGTCACGGCGGCGCTGGCCAATCAGCGGCCGCTCGCGGTCATGATGCCGACGGACGAGGCGGCACAGCCCTCCTATGGCATCAGCCGGGCGGATGTGCTCTATGAAATCATGGAGGAGGGCGGAATCTCCCGCCAGATGGCGATTATTCCGGACTGGCAGGACCTGACGCGCATCGGAAATCTGCGATCCTGCCGGCTGTACTACCTGTATGCGGCGAGAGAGTGGGACCCTATTCTCATTCATTTTGGCGGTGTCGCATATATGAAGGGGACGATCGATGCCGGCGATATTACGAACCTTTCCGGCACCTATGAATACGGCACGGGCGGCGCGGCACCGGGCGCAGGGTATTTCTACCGCACGAAGGACCGGACTGCGCCGCACAACGCATACATCTCCGCCGCAGGCATCGACCGCGCCTGCGCAAGCCTCGGGTATCCCCTGACCCTGCGGGCGGACTATTACAACAGGAGACATTTTAATTTTGTGAAAAATGGTGTGAACGATCTCTCCCAGTACGGCGCTGCGGCAGTCAGTGCGCAGACCGTCGATCTCTCGCGGGTGTTCAGCTACACCAGGAGCGCGCTGTATTATGACGCGGCGGAGGGAGTCTACCGCAAGACGCTTCACGGGAAGAAGCAGGTGGACGGGATGAACGGCCAGCAGCTCACGTTCACGAATGTCATCATTCAGAACACCCAGTGGCGGCAGCTTGACCGCAAGGGATATCTGTCCTTCGACATGCTGGGAACGCAGGACGACGGCTGGTACTGCACGAAGGGAAAGGCCATCCACGTGACCTGGTTCAAGGTTTCGCCGTGGATGCCGACGCTCTACTACGACGACAACGGGAACGAGATCGAGCTGAATCCGGGCAAGACTTATATCGCCGTGGCGCAGGCGGGGAAAAATGTGGTGCTGAGGTAGAGGGGGCGGATAGACATGCTTTTCCACGCAGGATGTATTGTGTCAGTCTGCAGAAGAGAAGATTATTTGTACTCTGCAAATGATGGCATTATTTGCCCCGCAAGGATTCCGGGATAGCAACCCATATCCCGTTTTAGATTCCCTGCGGGGGGCTAAAGATTTGCTGAAAGCTATAATGCGGATAATATTCCACCGATTAACGCGTGGCGATGCTGTGTCAGAACACAATCAATAGTCAAACATCTCGTTCATATACATCTGCCACTGCTGATTCAATAAGCGCCTGACGATCAGAAATTTGGAAAGGGGTTAGATTTAATATTTGAGACCCTCCGTGCAAAGGCAAAATGCACTGACTGTACCCTGTGAAGTCATAATTGTTGTCAATTGACACAAGTGGCGTCATTTTTTCCCAGAAACCTTTTCCGCCATATGAATTAGCAAAAATACTGCCAAACCCCCGCCCGGTTACAAGTATTGTGCCCTCCGGCCCACCTTTTGGGATCCAACAGACATACGGCGTGCCGGTAAGAAAACTGCCATCTACAGCAGATACTGGATCACCCATGTATGCAGGATCTCCCCAATCATTCATATCATCAGAAATTCTGAAGTACACGGGGATTCGATCCTGGTTTACCATCTCGTAGACCATGATGAATTTTCCATTTGGCAAATATGATACGATTGGCATGCCCGGCCTTAAATTACCATCGGCAAAAGCCACATCTATCTTTTCGTCAGTCCATGAGTAACCGCCATCCATAGAGACTTTATGGGCAAGCAATTGATTATAATTGCCGTTTTGTTTATATCGTTCATCAGAGTAATAGCAATATAGTTTACCGTCCGGGGATTCCAGAAGAAAAGGTTCCCAGACCGGCATTCCAATGGGAAAATTGGTTGTTTTTCTATTGCCTCTTACAATTTCACTGACATACTCCCAGGTTTGTCCGGAATCGTCACTTTTATATAATTCGAGTACGGTGATACCGAAGTCTTTGGGAATCATATTTCCAGCACACAGGATGGTTCCCTTTTTCATGCTTCCGATATTGCGAGTCAACTCATAAAGATGAGGTTGAAAGCGAGCGCCATATCTGAGATGAGTATCTTCTATTTTATTGAGATAATGCCAGCTGCGGCCGTCATCAGTACTCTCGAAAATAGGAAATACAGGTGGCTCGGCGGTGCTGTAATCTTCAAAGGTTGCTAATAATGTGCCCTTTTTTTCTTCGTTTTGCGAGAGGCAGATGCACCTGGGATACATGGTGCCGGGGGTCTTCGAATTGTCCTGGTTCGTTTGGGGACAGAAGACAACGCTGGAATATCTCTTTTTTAATAAAATATTACTATATCCTCCTTCCTTCGTTTGATGTCCACCATTTTTGCGAAATTTTGAATCGTGAATCTCTTTGTTGCTTAGTAGCATTTTTACACCCCCTGATCCTTAACCTTTTACACCGCCGATTACGATTCCCTTAATAAAGGCCTTTTGAAAGAACGGGTAAATAATCATAATAGGAACGACCGAGATAACAGCGATAGCCATACGTACGCCCTGAGTCGGAATTTGAGATGTAAATTGGGCGCTGGTAGCATCCATTGTATTCTCTTTTAAGAACTGAACATTATTCATCATGGAATTCAGGACATTCTGGATGGAGTAGAGATCGCTTCTTCTGATCAGGTAATACAACCCATTGATCCAGTCATTCCAATAAGCTAATGCTGAGAACAGAGCGACGGTTGACAGCATCGGCTTAGACAGGGGAAGGGCTATCCTGAACAGCATCCCTATCTCACTGCAGGAATCAATTTCCGCAGCTTCCAGGATCTCCTGAGGAATATTGGTGGTGAAATAGGTTCGCATCAGAATAATATTGTAGGCACTCATCGCCAGATTGGGAAATATCAGCCCGGCGAGACTGTCAGCTACATGCATGTACTGGCTCCAAATGATATAGGACGGAATCATGCCTCCGGAAAACAGCATGGTAAAAAAGACGAAGAATGATAAAAAGGATCTTCCAGGGAGATCTTTTTTAGACAGAAGGTAGGCAAAAGCAGTGGTCATCGAGATATTGAGTGCTGTTCCAAATAGCGTGACAAAGATGGTAATGCCGTATGCTTTAACAATTCTTCCTGTCGACATGAATAAATATTGATATGCGGCGAAATTTATCTTCTGGGGAATAAATGAATAACCGTGTAAAGTCAGGAATGTTTCATCTGTAATGGATGCAACGGCCAATAGAACAAATGGCATTATGCAGAAGATGGTCAAAAGTGTCATGATGATATTGGCAGCGATGCGAAAACCTTTATTATTGCCAGCCATATACTTTCCTCCTAAAAGAGAGCGCTGTCGGGTTCAGTCCTGCGGACCAGCGAATTGGTTATCATTACCACACAGAAACCAAGAATAGATTGCAGGAAACCGGCGGCAAGTGAGCGTCCTACGTCATGATCTTGCATCAAGGTGCGATAGACAAATGTATCAATTGTCGTGGTTGCCTCGTAAAGGAGACCGCTATTCTGTGGGACCTGATAAAATAGGCCAAAATCGGAAGCAAACATATGACCCAATGCCATGATCGTAAGTATTATGACTGTTGGCTTTAGTAGAGGCAGAGTAATTCGTGAGATTTGCTGCCATGTTGTAGCTCCATCTACAGCAGCTGCTTCGTAATAGGTTTTGTCAAAGCCGATTATCGTTGCAAAATAGACTATGCTTTGGAAACCGAAGCTTCTCCAAAGCTGAACAATTACGAGGATAAATGGCCAGTATTTGGCCTCGGTGTACCATTCAATACTATTAAACCCCAATGGTTCGAGGATACTTTTATTAACAAATCCATTTGTGCTTGAGAGGAAGGCATATACGATATATCCAATCAGGACAGTGCTAACCAGATGAGGGATCAAAATAATTGTCTGGTATGTCTTTTTGGCTCTGACACTGCGTATTTCATTTAGAAGGATTGCCACAAAAACCGCAAAGATAGTTCCCAATACCAAAAAAACCAGATTGTAGCATACCGTATTCCGAAACATGATTTTTGCCCATTTTGAGCTGAACAGGTATGTAAAGTTTTGAATGCCGTTCCAGGGACTGTGCAGGATTCCCTTGGAAAAGCTGTATTTTTTAAAGGCCAGAATGAGACCGCCCATCGGAGAATAATTATTGATGATCAGATAAATGAAACCCGGGAGTGCAAGTAAATAAAGAGACGCATACTTTTTTACTTTTTTTTTCGTTTGCTTTCTCCGATTGCTGTCAACAAAGTGTTTGCTTTTCATTACGATTACCCTTCCTTCGAAAAACTGCCGACCATAGAACCTATGGCCGGCAGTCTGCGTATTCACAATTATGTTTACTGCGCCGCTTTCCAGGCATCTAGTTGTTCTTGCTCCGCATTAACAATGTCATCGATTCCGGCAGCTTTCAGCTCAGCATTAAATTTTTCCAAATAGGAATCGACATCTACCAGCCCATACAGTAGAGCGTTTCTATACTGTGCAACAACTGTTGTACAGGCGGCCATTTGGTCATACACTGGCGTGCTGTCAAAGACAAAGCCCATCGCATCAGAAAACTTTGCATGCTTAGGCGCGTCGAGCATATCGCTATAATAGGTGGTCATCTCTGTCTCTAACGGAATGCTCAGGCACTGATTAGGATAGAACCAGGGACAATCTTGATTCCAGGTAGTATTCGCTTGTGTAACACCCTCTGGACGACGCGCGATACCCTTCTCATCAACGGTATAATGTGTTCCTTCCACGCCGAGGATAAGAGTACGTGCAACATTTTTATCTGTGGTCATAAGATACAGCATTTTCATGGCAGCATCAGGATTCTTGCAAACAGAGGAGATCATCCAGCCGCCCAATACAGAACTGCTTGTGCCAACCAGATCTGTCAGCTGATACTGTACGGATTCATATGGGCTGTATGCAATGAGTGCTTTGATATAGTCAGGGCTGTATCCACCCATGAAGCAACCAGCCGCAACACCGTTGTTGTACTGTGTTATAGTCAATTCATTGTTAAGAGGGTCATCAATGAAGATACCGGCATCAGACCAGTCCTTCATCATATAGCAATAATCACGCCATTCCGGTGTTTCATAGAGGTTAACCACTTTTGTGGTTCCAACGCCGCGATTCAGCAGAACGCCCAACCAGTTGCTGTTCCCAAAAGAATCAATGCCGATGAATGGTTCGTCGTTAGTATTGATCATGGCAGCCATTTCGGGATGCTTTTTCACAACTTCCTTCATGATTTTCGTCAGTTCATCTTTGGAGATGCGTTCCCCGTCACGATCCGCAATACCAAGCTCCTCGGCAATATCTTTCCTCATGTTGTACACTTCATAGGTTGCATAGCTGTCCACAGAAGGCACAGCATATTGGACACCTCCAATTTGCTGCGTTTTTAATACGTTTTCGGGATACATTGCCCACATATCAGAGTATTCATCCAAATATTTATCCAGCGGAATACATTGCTCGTTTTTAACGCAGTTATCCAACGTGGAGTAAAAACGCCAACAGAACAAGTCAAGAGGATTCTGATTGTCGGATAGCATCAGGGTTAACTGATTTGCAAGATCCCCCAAAGCCGTCTGCACTAGTTTTGCCTGAACACCAGCATTAATAGACTTCAGATAGTTGTTTAACGCTTCTTCAACGATCGGGCCGTCAGGCATTTCCGTGATCGCGGGGATCTGAACAGTTACGACTGGCCATTCAGAAGGATCGGAATTTGCTTCGGCGGACGTTGTGCTGCCATTTGTCGCGCCAGCGCCTGCATCTGAAGAAGATTTCTCCTCTTTGGCCGAGGATACTGCGTTATTTCCGGCAGCCCCACAGCCACAGAAAGATGCAATCATAACGGAAGCCAGTACCCATGATATTATTTTCTTTTTCATGCAACACCCTCCTCTGATAAGAAAGAATGTGTCATTTCCACATATATGCAAGAACTATGCAGAAATAATTATCACCTATGTTTTCATTGTATAGATGAGGTGAAGAAGGTGATATTCAAAAAATAAATGTTGTATGACATTTTCTGATTTTGAATCAACTTCATTGGCACATTTTACATGCGAAGTTTGAGTGAGTAATTGATCGTATTATCAATGTGCATGATGCAGGAGACTGAACAGCGGAAAATGCCCCCTAACAATTCCATCATCGAAGTGATAAATGAGACGCGGTGGCAGACAGAGCGACGGATCGGTGAAGGCTTGCATAGTAACGGGATCAGTTTTTTCTATTTATATATCTCTTCTTTACATGAGCCATGTAATCGTCAAGGGAAAGACTGCCAGCAACAAGATGCTTGAGGTCATTTCTATATTCTGGAGAGATGTGGAGATTTTCTAATTCAAGCGTCTTTTCAGTCTGGCGGAGGAGATTAACTTGATGCGGATTCAGGGTATTATCCAGAAGCCCGTCTGACTTCATCACTCGCGTGATCAGAGAAACTACATAATCAGGCGGAGTCACTACTCCTTGTTCCCATTGCTGAATGTTAGTAACAGGGATGCTTAGATAATCGGAGAAGGCGCGCTGGCTCATACCGACTATTTCTCGTAGTTCTTTAATAGCATACATGAGTGACCCCTTTTTATCATAGGTGAACATTAAAACTATATACGGTTAATGTACTATGCATCAGTGATGCATTCAATTCAGCATTTAGCTCAGTTATCTATAAAAATAGGCTAAAAATCAGAAATTGCATGTCTTATTCCCGTTTTTTTGATATTGCGGAGCAGAGAATCCTCTTACCATGGGAGTATCACGACGGAAGGCGGGAGGAATCAGCCATGTTATCTGTGAGAGAGACGGGAAACTGGACGGTTCGTTATGCGGATCGAAGGATATTCGGGAATTTCATCGAGCTTGGATTCGGCAGACAGATCGACGGTCTGTGGAGCGAGATGCTGTTTAACCGGGCGTTCCGGCATGTGCCGGAATATACATACAAAACCTGGGAATGGCTGGGCCTGGATCAGGAACACTACAATGACAAGGCGCCGTTCTGGCACAGCGGATATGAGCAGTTTGACTGGGAGGCGGTGGGCAGTCCGAAGGTCTCTCATTCCTTAGGAACCTATACCTACAAGGGAACGACCTCTCTGCTGTTGGAGAATACGCAGGAGGGCAGTGAATGTGGGATCCGGCAGCAGGGCGTCCATCTGAAGGCGGGGCGGGAATACCGGTTCCGTCTGTTTGCGGGATACCAGGGCAGACTCAGCCAGGCCGGACTCAATGGATTTGGCACGGCGATTCAGTCGGCAGAAGAAAAGCGGATGGAAATCCGCCTCGGGAGGAACCGGAAAGAAATCGCGTTGACAACGATCCCGCGCCTGTATGAGTGGTCGTTCACGGCAGAGGCAGATGAGATCGCGGAGATATCGCTCGTGTTCTCCTTTCAGGGCACGCTGATTCTTGCGTTTTCCTCGCTGATGCCGACAGATGCGCTCTCCGGATGGAGAAAGGATGCGGTAGAACTGCTGCGTCAGACGGATCCGTCAGTGGTGCGGTATCCGGGCAGCTGCTTTACCAGCTTTTATCACTGGGAGAGTTCTATCGGTGACAGAGACAGAAGGGAACCGCAGGAGAGCTATTACTGGGGCGGGATAGAGGAGAATGACTGCGGTCTGGATGAGTTCATGGAACTGGCTCATCTGGTCGGATTTGAACCGCAGATTTGCTTCAATATGATGACCTCGGAACCGTTCAAGGCCAAGCAGATGGTGGAGTATCTCAACGCTCCCGCAGACGTGGGAATGGGAGAGTATCGTGCGCTGAACGGCCATCCGGAGCCGTATCACGTCAGGCTGTTTGAAATGGACAATGAGCCTGACCGGAAGTGGTCCGCTGAACAATATGCGGAGCAGTGCGTCCTGTTCGCCAGAAAAATGCGGGAAGCAGACCCGGAGATCGAGTTCATGATGGCAGCCTACTGTT
>Ga0256406_1002626_pt1 | contig 24721 bp, 20 predicted proteins | sample RumenRJG_03DNA_FD_185986 | JGI IMG/M metagenome (GOLD analysis project Ga0256406, IMG submission 185986) | Bovine rumen microbial communities from Lethbridge, Alberta, Canada - RJG_03 | ecosystem: Host-associated > Mammals > Digestive system > Stomach > Rumen | place: Canada: Alberta | collected...
AAAATCCCCCATCACGATATCCCTCCCTGTCGATAAAGCCTCAATCGCCATTGGCCTCTATCCGCAGGCAAATTCCCCCATCACGATATCTCTTCCTGTCGGCAAAGCCTCAATCGCCATAGACCTCTATCCAAAGGCAAATTCCCCCATCACGATATCCTTACCCGTTGTTAACGCCTCAACCGCCATAGACCTCCATCCGAAGGCAAATTCCCCCATCACGATATCCTTACCCGTCGTTAACGCCTCAACCGCCCTAACCCTCTATCCAAAGGCAAATTCCCCCATCACGATATCGTTTCAGTCCGAACTGCCTCTACCGTTCCGATGGAATATCGGAAGGCCAATTCGCTCTCTTGCCTAAACGTAAGGAAACAAGTAAAATGGAAGAAGAATTATCCCAAGGAGGAAAACCGATGATTACACCAATGGACATCCATAACAAGACTTTTTCCAAAGGTCTCCGCGGCTACAGCGAAGAAGAAGTGAATGACTTCCTCCAGCAGATCGTGGCCGACTATGAACAGATTTACAGAGAACACCGGGAAATGGCAGAACAGATGGACCAGATGAAGACAAAACTGGCCAACTACGAACGCATTTCCGAAACCATGTCCAATACCCTTCAGCTGGCAAAAGATACCGCTGAAAGCGTGAAGAAAAATGCAAAGAGAGACGCAGACATCCTCGTCTCCAATGCCCGGGCCCAGAGTAAACGCCAGATTCAGGAAGCCGAAGACTCCCGCCGCAAACTGGTGGAAAACATGATCCGCACCGAAGGAAATATGAAAACCTACATCGGCAAAATCCGGAAAGACCTCATGCTTGCCCTGGCAGCCATTGATCAGTTGGACAATATCAAAGCGCCCACACTTGCAGAGGTTTCCGGAGAAGAACCGACTCCGGTCCAGGAAACCCCGGTTCAGGAACCCCCGAGTGAAGAAGCGCCCACAGAAGAAACCGCTCCGTCCGAAGAAAAACCGGTAGAAGAAAACCCGGGCGAAGAAACTTCCCCGTCTGAAGAATCCGAAGAAACCTCCGAAAATCCGTCTGAAGAAACCTCCGAAGAACCGGCTCCCGAAGAAAAATCGGAAGAAACCCCGGCAGAAGAAAAAGAAGAAGACAAAGCAGAATAAATCCTGTAACAAAAAGGCTGAAGCCACGCTTCAGCCTTTTTTGTATGAATAGTGAAATCCAAAACCACGGTACCCTGATCATCCCAAATATTGCCAACCGCCCCGGATGGGCTCCCCCTCTGGGAGTTTTGTTTTTCTTTTTAGCTCATTTTCGTCTTGTACGATAGTACGACCCCCTGCTCACTTCCCCCTGACCAGAGAGGACTTGGTGGGCCTAAAGGGCCTGAAAGGGCAGGGAAAGAACCCCCGGCGGCCAAAGGCCTCCAGATGCAAAGCCTTCCCTGGCCAGGACAGTCGACGAAGTCGACGGATGGGATAACTTATGCTTCCCCTGCACTACCCATGCAAGCCGAAAATGAAGGAAAAAGAAAGCATGATACCGGGCTCCACCTTTCCACGGTTGGAAAGGTGGCTGCGAAGCAGCCGGATAGGTCGACCAATCGCTGCAAGGCGGAAATGAACTAAAAAGCAGCAAAGATGCATCCCGGGGAACTCCGCCGCAGCCGGTGAAGGGGAACTGCACTTTCAGTAGCACATTCCCCTGGCACTTTCGAAAAGCGTCCCCCATCGGGGGAAGCTCCGCCAACGGCGGTGAAGGGGGCTTACTTTCGTAAGAAGGATAAGTGACACAAAAGCTCCATGCGTTACATAATCATGCCGTCTAAGTGATTATCATTCTTACCATTTGTATTCGCCACATCCCGGAATCACTCCGACAGGTTCGTTCCCCCACCGCTTCGCGGAGCCCCCTTTTCGAAGGGGGCCGCGCATTTTCCGTTAGAGTCACATATCCCGGGTACATTTCGTCATCAGCCTCATCAGCGCCCTGCAGATTTCAAAGCTGATGCCGTACCCTTTTCATGTGAAATGACACAACCGGTACGCGGTAAAGCTCCCCTCGACAGGGGAGCTCCGCCGAAGGCCGTGAGGGCAAACTGCCCTTTCAGCAGTACATTTCCCCAGCACTTCAGAAAAGCGTCCCCCATCGGGGGAAGCTCCGCCAACGGCGGTGAAGGGGGCTTACTTTCGCAGCCGGCAAAATTGGCTCAAAAGGCAGGCACGTAACGTAAAATCAGAATCTGTGCCCGCAGGGCGCCACCTTCCCGAAATCCGAAATCCCCAGTCCGAAATCCGTTTCCCATACAAAAAGAGGGCGCCCCTATGATTTCAAAGGCGCCCACCTTCACGGACCACGGACCACGGATCACGGGCCACGACTATGACAAATGACTCCATCCATATCCCCATCATCTATCCCCATATAAAAATGGGCGCCCTTACGATTTCAGGGCGCCCACCTTCACGGACCACGGACCACGGATCACGGGCCACGACTACGACAGATGACTCAGTCCATATCCCCGCTCAGTCGTCTCTATCGACCTTATATTTCCTCTCCAGTTCTTTATAGGTATCCAGTCCGATGATATGATTGAATTCGCCGAAAGGAATCAGCCTGTCTGCCACGGCATTGGTAGTTCCGTCTTTGGCGAGGGCGGTGAAGAGTCCGCTCAACGCTTTGGTAATGGTATAAACGGCAGAGCATGCGTAGAATACCACGGAATAGCCCATCTGCTGAAGTTCTTCTGCCGGAATGATAGGCGTCTTGCCGCCTTCGATCATATTGGCAACGATGTAAGCGCCGGTGCCTTCCATGCCGAGGGCAAATTTTTCCACTTCTTCCCGGCTGCAAAGACCATCAGCAAAGCACATTTCTGCCCCTGCATCGGCGTAACGCTTGGAACGTTCGATGGCTTCATCAATTCCATATACGGCCCGGGCATCGGTGCGGCTCATGATCATCATTTCCTTATCCAGGCGGGCATCCACGGCAGCGCGGATCTTCTGGGCATGTTCCTCTGCAGAAATAACCACTTTCCCTTCCATATGACCGCAGCGTTTCGGCCATGCCTGGTCTTCGAAGAAGGTGCATACGGAACCGGCATTTTCGAACATTCTCTCTGTGCGGATCATGTTCAGTGCGTTGCCGTAACCGGTATCCCCATCTGCCATGACCGGGATATCTACAGCATTGCAGATGCCGGTAAGCTGCTCAGCCATTTCTGTGCAGGAAAGAAGGCCTACATCCGGCTGACCGAGGCGGGATGCAGATACGGAATAGCCGCCCATGATAATGCAGGAAATACCTGATTTTTCAGCGACTTTGGCAGTCAGCGCATCCCCTACGCCCGGGGTAATCAGGATCTTTCCGGATTTCAGATCTTCACGGAACTGGATTCTCTTTTCGGTTGCTGTCTTCATAATGTCCTCCTTGGAATGATGGTAGTTGTACTATATTTAAAAATTTAATGAAATGACTGGCTTTATAAAGTTATCAGTGACCAGTTATCAGTTGTGGTGGCCGCCTGATAATAAAAAGGCGGCTTATGATGAAATATTCATTCATAATATGGACTATTTTTATAAAATGGCCTGCTATCCAATTTCATGCGGGCCCACCTTCACTGATCACTGAGAACTGCGAACTGATAACTTCATCCTCAAAGTTTTTAGAAAATGATAGTTACTCAGCCTTCGGACTCAAAACACAAAAGCCCCCTTCTGCATTGCAGAAAGAGGCGCACGGGCGCGGTACCACTCTCACTTTTCACTCGGAGTACAGGAAGGGTAATAAAAAAGCCCTGTCCATCGGACAAGGGCGCTCAACGCGCGGTACCACCCTGCATTATACTCATATCCATAACGGGGACTCCCGCCTTGCCTACTTTTTTCAGCATCGGTGCTCACGGGTGACACGCTGCCCTTCCATACCGGTTCCCATCCTCCCGGCTCTCTGTGATTTCCAGGTGAGCTTAATCCCGCTCCTTGCATTTGAAGATATTATAATTTCAGAAATGGGAACTGTCAAGAGAGCGGAGAGCCGTCAGCCGTTTGTTAGCAGTTAGCCGTTAGCCGTTAGCAATTAGTATAATCTTTCCGACTAACTGCTAACGGCTGACTACTAACGGCTAAAGCATTTACTTTATCATGACGCAATCTCTATTGTAAAATCAAAAATTCCGTGTATGATATATACGATTTCACTACTTACGAAGGCGTTCTAAGAAAGGACTATTTCCTATGAAAAACATGCTGGGAGCCGACGCGCATTCTGTCACCTACTGGCAGCGGCTCACTTTTATCGTGGTCATTACCATTATAGGCACTTTCGGTTATTCCGTGGGCGTCAATGCCTTTCTGGTGCCCCATCAGTTCCTCTCGGGAGGCCTTACCGGGATTGCCATGATTCTCTACTATATCACCGGATTTCCCATCGGGATCGCCAACCTGATTTTCAATATCCCCATACTGATTCTTTCCCTGAAATTTATGGGAAGACTTTACACCCTCATCACCATTCTGGGAACCGTTCTCTGCTCCGTTTTCATCGACCTCACCAGTTTTATGGCCGATTATCAGGTCGTCAAAGACCCATTGGTTTCCGCCATTTCCGGAGGCGTGGTCCTGGGCCTTTCCATGGGACTTCTTTACCGGTACAATTCGAATACCGGAGGCCTTGACGTAGTCGGCGCAGTCCTCAAGAAATTTTACAATCTGGAAATAGGCTACGTGGTTTTCGGAATTAACGTCATTATCGTAGGCGCCGGAGCCTTCTTCTTTGCCCTGGAACGGGCCATCTGCACATTAATTGCCATGTATATCAATGCCAATCTGGCCAACCGCATCGTCATCGGTTTTGCCCAGAGAAAAGCAGCCTTCATCGTCTCCGATAAACCGCTGGAAATAGCGGATACCCTCCTTAGAAATATCGGTCACGGAGCCACCCTCCTTTACGGACAGGGCGCCTTCTCCGGAGCCGAAAAGAAAATCGTCTTCGCCATCGTAGACCTCACCCAGGTCACAAGAGTCCGTCACCTGATTGAAGAAATAGACCCTCATGCCTTCCTTTTCATTATGAATACCACCGACGTGATCGGCCGCGGTTTTACGAGTCCTATTTCCAGCGGATTCAATATGCCCGCCTCCGTCCGCTACGACAGTAAAGATGGAGAACTCATCCCCACAGGCATCTGGAGCGAACAGATGGAAGAAGAAGCGAATAAAGTGGATCATCATTAATTTTCATAACATTGTTTTTCCCACAAACTGCGGATCGTGGTCCGTGATCCGTGAACCGTGGTCCGTGATCCATGAAAGTGGGCGCCTTGAAATCATAGAGGCGCCCATTTTTTATATGGAAACTTTCGTCTTCGAAAACCTTTGAATCGGGACTGCCGGGAACCTCGGGGATAATCGGGATTCTCCGGAAGGTGGGGCTGCTGAGACAGCGCTTCTTTTTTTATGGGGATTTGCACAGGCTTTTATTGGTGTCATTTGTCAGATAAAGTGGACTGAGACAGCTTCGGTATTCGGGATTAGCCTCACAAGGACATGCCCCGATAGATTCTTTTTCGAGATCTCGGGGTGCGGGATGCGGGGCGCGGGAAAGTGGCGGCCCGATGGCCGCACATTTTTTATGGGGATTTGCACAGGCGGGGTTGAAAATCCCGTTCAAGCCAAAATTGCCTCCGACTAACGTACCAATCCCAAGACAAATGTCTCTATCGGAAAGCGGAAAAGCTCCCCTCACAGGCCCCCCGAAGTTCGGGAGGCTGTCGCCGCAGGCGACTGGGGGGCTGTACGATCGCACAAGTCGAAAATGAGCTTGAAGGCAAACTCATCCCCGGTGAGGGGGAACTGCAGATTGTTAGACAATCAATCCCTGGCGAAATTGAAATTACGCAACTAAACAATCCCGGGTCAAATGACACCATCGAACAGCGGTAAGGCTCCCCTCGAGAGGGGAGCTGCCGAACGAAGTGAGGCTGAGGGGACGAATGTCCGCGCACTTTCGGTAAGCGTCGGCGCAAAGATACGCATCTGCGGGATAATCATTTACCAGACAAAGATTTTCGGATTGTCCTGATAATGATTGACCTCGATAAGAGTATTTACGTGCCCGTCGGGGATTCGTCCTTCCACCGCTTTCGCGGAGCCCTCCTTTCGAGGAGGGCCTCACAAAAACGGATTGTCTCATTTATCCCGAGTACGTTTTGTCAGTTAGTCTCATATGTGACGAATCCCCTGCGATCAGGCTTTCCCCGGGGAGTCATGCTTTCCGATTCGCCCATTTTCGACATGTACGATAGTACCCCCCTGCCTCGCTTCGCTCAGCTGCCCCCTGACCAGGGGGCCTGAAAGGGACGGGGATTTTTCGCATTTTAGAAAGGCTGATAATCCACACTATCAGCCTTTTCAGATACCCGTATTTTTTATTTCAGTCTCAAAAAAGCGGGAGATCCCGTTTTCCGGCTCCGGAAGGGTATGCTTTTCATCTGACGTTTCAGCGCCCGGACTCCCCGGTTTTCCTGCTCACACTCCTTCAGATCAAAAGACCTTTCCATAGAATAATTGATCTTCAAAAGTTCCACATAATGGCTCCAGCTGAATTTTGCAGACAGTGTCTGCAAAATTCGGCCTTTTCGAGTGGAAATACCAGCTCAATCGCTCAGAAGCACTTCTTGCAGAGTTTCCCGCTGTTATTTTTCCCGGAACGGAAATCGCTGGGCGTTTTCCCGAAGACCACCATGTAGCGGCCGTCCCCATAATAAGTGACCTTGTAATGCTTGCCCTGCTCCGTGATCACAAACCCCAGATCCTCCAGAGACTGGCGGAGACGGCCCGTAAGCCCCGTGTAATTCTTCAGCAGCTTCTTTACCGCCGCATCCCTCCCTGCTCCCAGACCTTCATAGGGATTCTTCTGAAGGATATCGGAAATCACATCCCGCTTCCTCGACTGTTCCGGCATATTCTTCAATGCCTCCGAAAGAACTTCCAGCAGGAAATCCCGTATTTCCCCGGGATAAAAATCCTCCTCATCTCCCATGTAGAGCACCGGCTCGGAATCATGGGTCTCAAGCCTGCTGCGAAGTCCCTGATTTTCCGCCTGCAGCCTCTCATTCAGATGAGTCATATCCTCCAGCTTCTGCCGGAGCTCCTCCGCTTCCTCCTCATAAGACTGCCAGAGCTCCGAACTCTCATCAGCCTCCGCCCTCCGGGCCTCCCGCTGGGCCTTTGCCATATTTCTGAAAATATCATTATTTACACCCTGCCAGGTATAGAGAGGATCCAGAGTCAGGGAATTGCTGAAAAGCATGACCGACCGCACCACCCGGTTCAGGAGCTCCTCAGAACTCCCCGGATACTCCCGGTACCAGCACCTCTTATGGCCCAGAGACCTCCGCGGATAATAAATGCCGATCGAGCCGCCATACTCATTCTGATCATTCACCATCTGCCGGAGCGCGCGATTCGTAAACGTACTCTCCTGCATAAGCACATGGGCGATCCCCTTCAGCTTCGACGCCAGAAGACCCGCATTCACCGGCAGCCTTCCATCAAACTTTCTGGAAATATACACCACCGGCAGCCGGTAATGGACCTTCCCACTGATCACATCCGCAATCAGGGAAAGATTCCCCTCATCGATGACCAAAGGCTTACGGTCAATCGGCAGCCCCTCATCATCCACCAGATACCCCCGCTCAATGAGAGACGTCAGGAAATGCGGCGTCGAAAATACCAGATCCGTAGCTGCCGCATCCTCCTCGAAACTCCGATCCAGCTGGATGGCCATCTTCCGGGACCCGAAATTCATCACATAATCCGTATCCCAGATCACACCATTATCCTGCCGCTTCTCATACCGCGCCGCCAGGATCTGCCTCTCCTCATCCTCCCGGAACTCCAGCCATAAATCATCAGACCCGAACCGGATATTCCGCTCCCCCCGCCAGACCATGGGAGAAATCACATTATCCCCATGAGGACTCCTCTGATTCCACTCAATCACCAGACGGATGAAATCATCAGGAGTCAGCGAATCCTCGATATCCAGCAAAGTAGAAAACAAAAGCATAACAAACACCCCGCCATCGGAAAAGGAAAAAACAGACACCTTTACCTTGATTGTACAACATTCATGGAGATTTGTGGGAAAATAAAAAAAGCTCCCACTGGAGCCTTTTTTATTTTGGAAACATTTAATCCTTGTCAGGATGAATTTTATTTTTAATCTTTTCAGCGTAATCGGCCATAGCAGCCATGTAATATCCAAGGACTGCGAAATAAATTCGTCCCAGACTTTTACTGATAATCGTCTGGTCAAGCCACCCATGAATATAAAAAGCCAAGACTGCGCAAAGCACGGCAATACAAAGTAATGGATCTCCCCTACGTCCCATCATAATGACTGCGCTAAGCACACTAATGATAAAGGCATAATATCCGATCAGGCCCAGGAGACCTGTAGTAGCCAAAAAGTATACTGACATATTATGAGGATGTTTTTGGTCTAATTCCCTAATCCCTTTCGGTTTATATTTTCCATAATAGTTGTCGAACCAGTTCCCTAGCCCGACCCCCAACAATTTATGATCTTTCCACATTTCTACGCTTGCAATCCGCATCTGGATTCGTTCTCCGCCCATTTTGCCTCCGGCAGTTAAACTTTCCTGACGGAGAAATAGAGCACTTCCAACAAATACCAGTACAAGGATAAGTAATCCTGCCATACCCTTCTTGACTTTAGCACTTACTTTTTCCATAGTAATCAATGCTGTAATAAATACTGCCAATGGGAGGCCAATAATCAAGGACAGGAATGCACCGCGAGAGAAAGTAAAATATAATGCGACGAATTGTACAATAGTGCACAGGCTTAAGAAAACCTTTGCCTTCAGGCATTTACTTTTCATCGTAAAATAAACAGTCATTGGTATAGTTGTAGTCAAAACAGTAGCAAAAACATTAGGATGAAAATGAGTACCATAAAGTCGATCAGTAATAGGTATATAACGTATATGAATATTCCAGATACCAATAATGCAGCTGGTTATGATTCCAATCGCAATGCCCCAGGGTATACCTGTATCCGCCGTATATTTTCTTCGTATCCACCATACCAAGAAAAAAGGAACACTAAAGTACATGTAATCAAAAGCAATTTTAATGCCTTTAGTGTTTCCCAATAATATTCCATCCAGAATTAAAGCACCATAAAACGCAATAATTCCTCCTATGATGATGAGGATTTCCTTTTGCCTTAGAACATAAGGATCATTTGATTTATAACAGCGGTAGATATCATAAATCAGAAAGAGGACAAACACCCCTATAATATATGAAAAATAGGGTTCCGGCCTTTTAGCAATTAAAGCAAAAAATATAAACCCTAATGTTAAATCCGGCAATCTACTCTTCAACAGAGCAAGCATTGCAAATCCCTCCGTCAAACACTGCTTTCAGCAGCTTAAAACCAATAAAGGCACGTGTTTTTATTATTATTTCATTCACGATTTATCTAATAATATTCCATTCCGAAACTCACTTCAAATCGTTGATAAAGCAGTAAGGTCTTTCCACAACGGGGAAGTGCTGATGCTGAAGGTATACATTGAAAAGCCGTTCAGACATGAACCCAAAGGTGCGGTTTTGGAATGAATCTTCTTTGGGAGGAACTTTTTCCTCTACAGCAAAAAGAATACCAAACAGCCAGCTGCAATAGTCATCAAACCGCTCCTTGCTCATGATAGACATATTGTAAGCAAAGATATGGTTCCCATTCATCACCTGATCCCAGTCTTTCAGGTATTCCGGATATTTATTCCCCAGCACATCATGCATGATTTCAAAATCTTCTTTGACATGGGCACGGCAATACTGCTCTCCGATAGTTTCATGATGGCTGTGCATCGGCATGGTTACAAATACTTTGCCTTCTCTAAGCGCATTTTCCACCCATGGTGAAACAGCAATTTCATCATAAGGAATGCTGTCATACCGGTATTTACGTTTCCAATGATCGAACAACCCCTTATGCAGTTTAAAATACCGGCGATAATGACAGAGACCCACATAGTCACTATGGGAATCATTTTTCCAGATCCAGTATAAAGCGGTCAATTCACTGTACCGGTTATTTTTCAGGGAAATGTTATCACCCGTATCATCCGTAACATCTGTAAAATGTGGATTTCTAGCTCCATTAACCTGAATCAGCTGAAAATGAGATGTTGGCTTAAAATCAAATTTCTTATGTGATGCTATATAAATAGTAAGATTAAAACTATCCCCTTGATTCACAATCAACCCTCCATATATCCTGACATTTTTACTTACGACCAGTTTTCCCCGGTTTCATTGAATTTGGTTTGATAGTTTCTGAAATAGATTTGCCCTTTAGCTGCTTCATGATTTCCCATTCATTTTTATCAGTCATAAAACAAACAATACTCTATGATACAGATTTACATTTCCGTATCCTTTTTATTTTACGGGACCAGATTATGCCGGAAACTCCATATTTCTTCCAAATTTTTAGAAACAAACGATGCCTCAATCCAAACCATGGATTATTATCTATATTTGATAAAGAATACATGGATTGGAAAATTTTGTCCTCAAATATGTCATTAAGGTACTTTCTGAAAATTTGTGCATCTACCTCATTAACGACATAGTGATCAATGATCCCTTTAAGCCGCCGGAATAACCAATACTGCAGATAGCAGCCTTCTTTTTCTGAAAGTAAACTATTTCCAAAAAGATTCATCTGCAACTCAATGACCTGATGCTCCTGCTCCCATAAATCAGGATTATATTTATGTACTGCCGAGGTTTCATAGGTCAGATAATGATATAAGTTTTTATTTATCGTCCGAATCCTGGAACAATGTCTTAAATAATCACACACAAATAGAGCATCTTCCCCCAATGAAATATTTTCGTCAAAAGAGAGGTTATATTCCTTTATGATGGATGCACGATACAGTTTATTCCAGCAGAAGTTAACATATTGTAATTTCAGATATTGAGATGGCTTTGAAAAGAAATCCCTCACATCTATAGAAGAGTCAATACAAGAAATCATTTTTTCAGCGACGCCGCAAATAATTACATCCGCATCTTCAATATTTTTTTCCAGAGAGGATAAGTAGTCATCTTCCAGATAATCATCTGAATCACAGAAAGCAATGTATTTCCCCGTTGCGTGTTGAATACCAGTATTTCTTGCCCTGCTGACCCCGCCATGTTTTTGCCTGATCAGCTTGAAATCGGGAATTTTATTTCGAAAGTTATCTAAAAACTTCCTATAATCGTCATTGCTGTCATCGTCGACCAATATAACCTCATAGTTGTCATATGTCTGCCGGCTGAGGCTTTCAAGACAATTCCTAAATCCTTCCAACGGCGGATTATGAACAGGTACAATGACACTTATTTTGTCCATGTTTTAAAATCTGCCCCCAAAAACCATTTCGATATCTCATCTCAATAGTAGTACGGTTACTCAATCGATGTGTAAACCAATTAATTTACATTTTACTCTACTCATTCATATAATGCGCGAATCACTCTTTATTTTGTTTCCAGATTTCATATGATGAGTGAGAAATCAAGCAATTTCGGTTTTATTATACAAGAAAGGGAAATCATATACCACCGCTCTGTCATTTTCCTTGAGAAATATTTTACACTAAGAGAATATGTCCCAGACTGATTTCCAGGGCCATGGAACACATGCGATGGTCCGGATGGGTATCAAAATCGACGCCGATAATGGTATCCGGAGAATACGCGAGAATCAGATTCTCCACATCTTTCAAGAAGCCATTTTTCGTATATTTCAGGTGATGGCCGAAATGAGCCATGCAGAATTCCGGTTTTCCACTGATTCCATAAGTTTCGCTGTGTCCATCTACCGTAAGGGGCGCTTCGGTTCCGTGAACGTAGGGGGATCAGGCTGCATCGAGTCCTCCGTCCGGATAACCAAGGATGATGATATCTTCTTCAGGCACTCCCAGTTCTTCCAGTGCTTTCTCGGCTTCCCTGATACGGGTTTCCGCCAGATAGCTTCTATCCCCATTGGTCGCAAAAACGACAATCCCCCGGAAGCCCTCTTTTCTGGCTCCGTAAATTGTAGCTCCGGCTACATTGATTTCATCATCTTCATGAGGAATAAAGACAAGAATCGTATTCCCCAGGAAAAATTTCCTGTAAGAAAAGGAAGAATCCGCGATGCTGCCTCCTAAAAGCCTGTTGTTCTACTGCTTTCTCGAGTTTCTGCTATTTCCTTCAACAGCTTTTCCCACTGATCGTATATATTTTTCGTCGTATAGTCTTTAATTACTTCTTTTCCCGCCTTGCCGTAAGCAAGTCGAAGATCCGCACTTACCATGAGTTTCCCTAAAGCTTTAGCGTAATCTTTCGGATGAGGAGCGGTCAGAAAGCCGGTCTCCCCATCGCGGATTAGATCGTTGACCCCGTGACACTCAGCAAGGCCTACGGTTGGTATGCCCATCATCATTGCCTCAGAAAGGGATAAGGGGAATCCTTCTTCATGACTGGCTATGGCATAAATCGTTCCTCGAGAGTAAACGTCTTCCCAGACATGATGTGTTTTCCCGAAGACTTTATTTTTATCATCCAGATTCATTTTATGAATTTCTTCTTCCACCTGCCTTGCATAGGCATTGCCGGTAGATCCCCATAGTTCCAGTTTCCAGTCAGGAAATCTAGGAGAAATTTCTTTAAAAGCGGATATTAGAAGTTTTTGATCTTTGTTTGTATTAAAGCTTCCCACGTTTATGATAATATGACTATTTTCACCTTTATAGAGAGGCATAGGGTCCGGCGTCTTTATGGCATTACCAATGACCCTGATATCGGTAGAAGGAAAATATTTACGAGCCGTCTTCATACCACTGGGAAGAAGAATTTGAATTGCCGCGCTCTTTCCACCTGCTTTCAGTTCCCTCCTTGACAATCTCGGAAACTGAATATCCGGATGTGAGTGAATCATGGTGATAACCGGTATCTGAGTTCCGGTACCGTCAATCACATAAGCTGTAGAAGGAATCGATGAAGAAAGAATGATGTCCGGATGGAGTTCATCAATCCATTTTTTTATAGCTTTCCCATATTGTTTTGTTTTATATGATGTATTGATTTCCTGTGCTTCCTGCTGACTGAACACTCTGGTCAGTTCACGGAGAACCCGCCAGGGTACAGGAAGTTTTTCAGATATGATTTTTTCCCCTCCCCGAAACAGTACATCATGTGTTTCAACATCTTTACGCAAAGGGAAATATGGCAGTCCTTCCCGGCCATCCCGGTAAAGAATCGTTACTTTATGCCCTCGGTTGGCCATATCATTAGCCATCTCACAGGTAATTCTTTCTACTCCCCCCGAAATTCCGGTCCAGTAGGAATTGAAATGAGCGATAACGATATGCATTTTTCTGATTACCTTCTCCATTGTTTAGAAAATTTTCTATTCCTGCCCATCGTTTCCGATTTCCTGTTTAATGAATCCGATACGCAGTCTCACATGTCAGGCTGTGGATCCTACCCCGACAGGATGCAAAAATATATTTTTAACCAGACTGAAATGAGGTATTTTTTGACTTTACAGCGAAGATTCGTTTTTCATCTTCATCAAGTTGCCAGAACTGACAGATTCCAAGATTCAGGAAACAGAATGCTCCCTGAAATTAAATCGTCAGTTCTCTATGATTTACCTTATTTTTTATTATACATGAAAGGATACCCATATACCATCCCCCTGTCATTTCGCCTGGCATAATGAAGGACATCCATATAAAAAAGAGGCCTCCCGGAGAAGGTCTCTTTTTGCCAGGTCAGGTTATGAGATGAGAAACATTGAAGAAGTGAATTTTCGATAATCTGAAATATGAATTGCTTCTATATTTACGCAAGTTATAAAATTTATGATTTCCTCAAAGCCGGATCATCCTGTACCCGATACATACCTGTCTTTGTCAATGCATTATCCAGTGTCAGGCTGTAGGCTGGGGAGGAAAGATCATACTTTGGTTCATAATCCGTATTTGGCGCATTCAGAATGCCGGACAAGGTATCGAAGACGAGATCGTTCGTGAAGGCTCTGTTTTCATGATGCTTCAGGCTGCCGGCCTTATCCGGATATCGTTTGAGATAATCAGAAGACAGGTAAATCACCAGAGGGACCCGGACCATGTCATAGGTAAAGCGTTGCCCACCGCTATGGAAATACGTCATATCTTCACCATGATCCGAGCAGTAAAGAAAGGCCTGGAGTCGAAGATTCTCTCTGGCATAAGAGAAAATGGTTTCAAGGACTTTATCCGTATAGGCAACGGAATTGTCATACTGATCTACTTTTTCAGTCATGGAAGTCCCGGGAATCAGTGGGAAATCTTCGGGTACCCTGTCCCGATAGCGATCATGACTTCCCATGAGGTGAATGACGATGAATTGATTTCCTTCCTTCGGTATTTCTTTCAGATATTTCATGATGTGCATATCGTCTTTGGCAGGCGGGCTGATCCGATGCATGCGGTCGGCCGATTTTTCGAGGGTGGAAATGACTCCGTCATCGGAAGCATCCTGATTGGTAATCCACCAGGTAGTATAGCCTGCGGCTTTTGCCACATCCATCAGGTTGAAAGCGTCAAGAATGGATTTCTGATTGTACTGGTTTGTCCCGGTCACATAGGCCGGCAGGGCGCCGGAGGTGTTTGGGAAATTGGAATAGGCCAGAGGATAGAAATAGAATCCTTTCTCCCCTTTCACAGAAGAAAGCCAGGGGGTAGTTTCCCGCGGATAAGATGGATTGAAAGCTTTCATATGGTCCCGGTTTTCGCTTTCCCCGATGACAAGGATGACAGAACCCGGCACCTGATGGGCCAGGGTTTCTTCCGGTTTCACATGAAGAGAGAAATTCTTCAGATTGGCCGCATGACTTTCGGAAATCTGCCGCATATTCCGGATGTGGATCCGGGCATCTCTGTATTCCATCACCGGGAAACTCCGCGGGATGAAATGGCCTGCAATGGCCAGGGCTCCCAGAATAACAATCACGGAAAGCACCTTCTGCCAGATTTTCTGCTTTTTTTCTTCCCGCTTCATTGCATGGATAGTGAGACGGGCCTGAAAAGACACAAAAAGAAGGAAAAGAACAATGAAAATTCCAAAAGTGGCAAAGCCAACATGGGACTGAATGTATTCAAAACTTTCCCTGGAATTGGAAAGAAGGGTAGCCACCATATCTTCCGTGGAAAATACGGTACCAAAAGATTTATAGAAACTCAGGTAACAGAAGGCTTCCCATGCGAGAATGGCGCTGTAAAGGATGGAAAAGGCACCGAAAATCCACCGTCCCCATCTCCAGTGACGCCCATGAAAGCAGGCAGCCGACAGAATGGCGAGACTGGCAAAGGAAATAAGGAAATAATTGCAGAGAGCTTCCGAATTGACAGTCCAGAAATCGGCAGCTTTCGTCATGACTCCTGTAAAAATGACCATCCAGAGAAGGCACACAGGCCAGCCGGGACGGAAATCCTTCTCCCATAATCCCTGTCCAAAGGCCATCTGTGCCAGGAAAAGGAGACTCCCAACCATGGCCGCACTGCGAATTCCAAACCTTGGATTTCCCAGATCCGTCACACCCAGTATGAACCAGGCACCATATACAATGCCGATGACCAATAGAGTAGAAATCAGGTATAAAGGAATACGCTTCAAAAAATTCATATAACCCCCGCTTTACCGATAAAAAACTTGTCAGCAGCCAGTATCATACGGATGCTGACAAACTACGGTAGACACAGCATAAACGGTCTCTTTACATGATTGAGATAAAATCCACAAATACGAGCATATTATACATGTTTATATTTTATGAATACAATAGCAAAATGAAAAACCGATGGGACCGCTCCCTCTTCCGGTCCTCTTTACAGGATACCGGAACAGATAATCTCACGCCTTACCTTTTCATGGACAATTCGAAAAGGAGTATTGAAATTTCAAAATGCTTTACCTTCACCCTGATCCCCAATTTTTTCAATTACCCCCGCCCTTTGAACGGACGAGTTGTAGAATGTGTACAAAAATCTCTCTTTAAAGCCATTTAGAAATATAGTTACCCGTCATGGCAGCCGACCTTTATATAAGAGAGGCAACCTTTTCCATATAATATTTAATCATTCTTTATAATGGCTGTCTATGCCAATGGCCCGCCATCCAATTTGATGTGGGCTGCCATCTTTGCTGATCGCTTTGGACTGATAATTTTTAATGGTCGAACACATGTTGGATTGTCTCTAAAAGCAAAAAATACCCCCAAAGGCAGCGGGATTCCCAATCCTGCTGCTTCTGGGGTATTGCCCGTCTCCGGGCTCCTCGATTCAGATTTTATTTTCCTTTTCCCTGGTACCATGTATCAGGAACCGTCCTTCTTGCCCCCGCTTTCTCTGAGATTGGCCGTGGCGGAGGCTTGCGGTCGAATTTTCAGTTCCTATATATAGTCGAAAAATGGCCATTTTATATCATTAGATCTTCGTTAAATCCGGTCATTGAAGCCAAGCGGTGCCCATGAATTTGCACCGCACCGCTTATAAAAATAAATATTACATACTTCAAATCTTGTTGATTTTATGGATAACAAAATAATATGTTCCCCGTTTTTCTTTTCTTATGAGTCCCTCGTCTACTCCTTTTTTCATTAAATTGGAGGCAGATTGTTCCGTAATTCCCATATACTCAGCTATATTTTTCCTGCTAAAGCTATAGTGTTCACCATAATTCGAAGCAAATCGTATAAACCGATCTGCTCTTTTATTCCCGAATATGTTATGAACCCTCTTTATAAAGGAATACATATCGCCCAAGTCAGGAACATCAGACACATTCTGCAGGATTTCCCGATGCAGTCTTCCACCCTGATCAGCAGCTTTTATCGAACTCGCCTCAGATTTATTTGGCAATGAAACACAAAACATATTATCATCGGAATAAAAATTGACTTTTAAACCTGTCCCTTCATAAGCCTCCAGGATACGACGTATACCGCTGCCCCGACGCTCCATGAAACGAAGCCTTCCGAAAATATCGGATATGACTTCATTCCTTCTCATTGAGGGCACTCTATATAAATCCAAATCCTGTATTCTGCTTCCATTAATCATTCCGCCGGGAGACATAATTTCCAATCGGTCATCAAACATGTCTACATGGACCTCTGACCCGATATTCTGGTAATCCCGATGCATTAACGCATTTACTAATGCTTCACGTACTGCCCGATTAGGATAATCACTTCGCTCTTCTCTCTGCATTCCACGAATTGTCCATGGATTTTTAGAATTATTTCGGACAAATGCTTCTGCGTCTTTAAGTAGTGAAATCAGACTTTGCTTTTCCAATACTTTATCATCCAGTGCATCTTCTCCAATTGTGCCTTTTGTTACTCCCTTCCAACGTGTACAAACCACTCTTGACTGATTCAATAACCCCTGATCGCACAAAAGCAGCCCGGCATTAGTAATTTTTCCATCGAGATTCAGCAGCTTCATTGACTGTAAATCTCTTGGAACTTCCAACGGGTTATCAACCATGCCATTATAAGTGGCCTGGAAGAGTGTAAAGCTGACATCCTTTAATTGATATCCGGAAGGAAGCATATCAAAGGTTTTGTTCATTCCCCTTAAAATCAAGTGGTTAATTTCAATAGCAGTTGCGGGTTCAGATCGATCACCTCGTCTGACGTATACCATTTTTGATTTATCCTGAATGTAGTAGTAAGGGTAATTGGGGCCATTAAAAATCTTTAATTCCAGACAGCCTTTATTTCCCTCACACTGCAAATCATGAAGTTCGTACTGAACAGCCGGTTCTATACGTGCAGATATGAGCTCAGAAATTTTTGATGTCACATGCTGCAAATTCTGAAGTCCTACAATTTCATGATCTGCATCCCGAACGCCAAATATAATGCTTCCACCTCGTGTATTAGCAAAAGCTGAAACGGATTTTAACCAGCTATGCGGCCTATTCTCTTCAAATCTTTCCTTATAATCCAGATTGGTATCCTCTACCTTTTCTAACCTGTTAGCCATTACCCTCACTTCCTTTGAATGATTATTAAACAGGGTGCCATATCAAAATGTGAGTTTCATCCCCAAAATGTGAGTTTCTCAATATAAATCACATCAATTTGGTCATATTTTACTCTGTATTCGACACTCAAAACAGTTAAATTCCATATTATCAACTCTGGTATAGTCACATTTCCAAAAAGAAAGTCACATTCTCTTCAGCTATTTTTCAATAAAATCAACTCTCATAGAAATTATACTATTTATTCTCCCCTGATGACTATATTTTTAACTCAGAAATATAAACATATCCATCCGGCATTCATAAAAACTTCACCGCCCGTAAATCAGAGAAGCTTCGGGTGCTGCATGATGTGTTCCGTCCCCTTTCGCCGGATATAATTCACAATCGTATCGGATCGTTTCAAATCAAAACCTGCAGCACTTTACATTCATGCCGCCCCGACCCTGATTCCCAGTCAAAACTCCCCGCTAAAAAGCCTCCCAACCCCTGCGGGCCGGGAGGCTTTATTTTCCAAAACTGAAGGCTGACGGCTAATCTCTCAGTCCCTCTCAAACAGATCCCTGGTATACACTTTATCTTTCACGTCATCGAGAGAGTGATCATACCGGTTCGCGATGATGGCAAAGCTTTCTTTCTTGAATTTCGCAAGGTCATTGACAATCTGGCTGCCAAAGAAAGTGGTCCCGTCTTCGAGGGTGGGCTCGTAAATAATGACTTCGGCGCCTTTTGCCTTGATCCGCTTCATGACGCCCTGAATGGAGCTCTGGCGGAAGTTGTCGGAGTTGGATTTCATGGTGAGGCGGTAAACGCCGATGGTAATCGGTTTTTCGAGAGCCCGGTCGTATTCACTATTCGTGGAATAATAGCCTGCTTTATCGAGGACCCGGTCGGCAATGAAGTCTTTCCGGGTGGCATTCGATTTCACAATGGCTTCGATGAGGTCTTCCGGTACGTCTTTATAGTTGGCAAGAAGCTGTTTCGTATCTTTGGGCAGGCAGTAGCCGCCGTAACCGAAGGAGGGGTTGTTGTAGAATGCCCCGATTCTGGGGTCCAGGCAGACTCCGTCGATGATTTCACGGGTATCGAGGCCTTTCAGCTCTGCATAAGTATCCAGTTCATTGAAATAGGACACGCGCAGGGCGAGGTAGGTATTGGCGAAAAGTTTCACTGCTTCTGCTTCGGTAAATCCCATGAAACGGGTGGGAATATTGTCTTTAATAGCCCCTTCTTGCAGGAGTTCTGCAAAGGTGTGGGCTGCTTTCACCAGTCGTTCGTCGGAAAGATCGGTGCCTACAATGATCCGGCTGGGGTAAAGATTATCGTAGAGGGCCTTCGATTCGCGGAGGAATTCAGGGCTGAAAATGATATTTTTCGTACCCATCTTTTCACGGATCATTTTCGTATAACCCACAGGAATGGTGGATTTGATGACCATGATAGCATTGGGGTTATATTTCATCACCAGTTTAATGACTGCTTCCACGGAAGAAGTATCAAAGAAATTCCGCTGGCTGTCGTAGTTGGTGGGTGTTGCCATAATAACGAAATCTGCATTTTTATAGGCAGCTTCCGCATCCATGGTGGCTGTCAGATCGAGATCCTTTTCGGCCAGGTATTTTTCGATGTAATCATCCTGAATCGGTGACTTCCTGTGATTCACGAGATCCACCTTTTCCGGAATGATATCTACGGCCATCACAGGATTGTGCTGGGAAAGCAGGGTGGCCAGAGAAAGCCCCACATAACCGGTACCGGCAACGGCGATATTCATTGATTAATTCCTTCTTTCTAAGTGATGGATAGAGACATAAGCGATGAGAGTTGTTAGCTGTTAGTATTGGATAAACTAACGGCTATTTCACACCTTATTTCCAAAATACTTCATATACAGCGAAATCATTTCGCCATATTTTCCCTCCATTCTTGCCGTTCTTGCGGCCTGATGGAGGTTTTTATGGCCTTTGGGCGGAACGAGGTCTTCGTCCTTCCAGGGGGAATTTTTCTGGATGGCGGCGTATTCTTTCACCACCGGCCAGTTCTGCACCCAGGAGTGCCAGGGTTTTGCGTGGCCTGCAAAGTGGATGATGATCTGTTTATGGTAATCCTGGTTGACCGGCTGTTTGGCAAAAAGGGACTGCCGGTCCAGATTGTAAAGATAATTGTATTTCCTGTCTATATAGAGGCATTTTCCATCCAGCATTTCATTGTGGATATCCTGGTCATGATGGGAAAGGCGGTTTCCCACGCGGGCCACATTTTCCTCGGCCCTCCGGACGATATCATCGAAAAGATTCTCCTTCATCCAGTCTTTCACATTGATCAGCATCATGCCTGCATTGAAATACCGTTTCGTGTGGACCCGTTTCATCTGGAGCTGTTCTTTCCGGTCGGACACCACGGCCACCATATTTCCATCAAAATCCAGATCCGCCAGATATTTCAAAGAACCCCGGCACATCATATCCCCATCCAGGTACAGGGCCCGGTCCGTCAGGGGAGCCAGGGTGGGAGCCACGAGGAAACGATAAAAGAAAGCGGCAACCCCGTCGGAAAGGAGGAGCGTCTTGAATGCGGAATCATCGATGAGATGGACTTCGATGGGGCATTTCATCATTTCCGCCACCTGAGTGAGCCTTCCCTTTTCCCGATCGGAAAGGGAATTGACGAAGAAATGGAAACAGAGGGGCAGATCTTCATTGTGGGATGCCACGGTCAAGGCTACCACTCCCATATGGGGGATATAATCGGCCGTCCCCGTGAGGGCGATATGAAAAGCGCCGTCTTTTGCCTTTTCGCCTAAATGAAGAGTCTCCGTAACTGCATGAGAAAGAACGTTGGACATGTTTGCTCCTTTGGAAATATATATGGGTCTATCTTGTTATTGTATCATAAGTTTATGAACTTTGCGGGAATAACTGAATTACTCTCCTTTCCCATCATTGACAGGTGAAAGCCATCCTTCCCACAATTATTACTCAAACCGGTGAAAAATATCCCGGACTCCCGGCTTTTCTTCGAACACTATCTTAGCACGATCAAAGACTTTGGAGATTTTGAACTTCCATTTCGATAAATGATATTTTCAACAATCAAAGGATTAATCACCTTTTCCAGAAAGGCGCCTCTATGATTGTAATTCAACAGGGCCTGCAATTCTCTGACCGGCATTGGTCCCCTCGTTTTTAATAATTGAATGACTTTTTCCGTATCCGATAATCCATCACCGGATAGATCCCGCACCTCATCGGATGTCGTTTCATAGAGTCTGTCAAAAAGCCTTAGATCCAGAAATCCGGGATAAATCAGGACAACTGGTTGTTTTTCCTGCGAACTGCTTTTATAGCTTTCAGCCATCGTCTGAAAGCCTGTCCCGCCCCGCTCCATAAGATTTGCGACATCCAGACAGGCAGCAATAATGGTATTTCTTCTTATGGAAGGTATGGATCCCAGGGGATACTCTTCATATTTTCTCGGCAGCAGCCAGGAGCCTGGTGAAACGATGTCCAATCGATCATCATAAATATCTATATCAATCTGCGTACCTGCGATAGAATAATCACGATGGGCTACCGCATTAACAAGAGCCTCTCTGACGGCTTCCATTGGATACGCCCAAAGATTTTGGCGACCGCCTTTGCCTGTTTTCATCCATCCCATCCTGGTGTTTCGTTTGATAAACAAAATCGCTTCTCTGAACACTTTAGCAAGAGAGCCTTTATATCTTCCACTGTCCAAAACGATTCCCGTCTTATTTTTTCCTTTCCAGAGCCGGCAGCTGATGAGGGAATCTTCTCCCTGATAATCATCTTTAAACATGAGAAATCCGGATTTGGCATATCCATCTTTGGAAATGACTTCCTCGCTCTGAAGTTCTTTCAGGGATGGGACGGAGCCGTCCTCTCTATACAGCCTGCATAGATTGAGAAATTCAGTCCACTCCGACTCTACATACCTGATTTCACTGACCTCATTATCAATACCAAATCTGCGTTTACCCAGTGAAATAATCTGTTCGGGCGTTGCCGGCACGGAATTGCCATCCCCTTTAATGTATACCGTCTCGTTGAAGTCCCCCTCACGATACCTCACGACAGAATGAGAAGGTGACACTTTGAGTGCAAGAACAAACCTTTCTGCCTCCTCGTCAATGCTTCGAAGCATATATCCGATCTTTACATGAGGAAATATATGCCGGTCATTTACAATGGCAATCAGATTTTTCGTCTGATCAATTTCCGTTAAATCAAGGCCAAAAGCTTCTCCGACATTGGAAACACCGACAAATATAATCCCGCCTTCTCCATTCGCAAAACCCACGATGGTTTTTGCCCATTTGACAGGATTTTCCGGGTTCAATTTCGCTTTATATTCGTAATGCATATCTTCGGTGATAACATCTGAATAGAGTTCTGTAATTCTCATATCTCAACCTCCGTCAATCATCTGGTCGAAGTATAGCAGACATTACATTACATTACAAGGCATTACAAATCTCGTAATGTGCTGTAATGTGAATTTTATTTTAAATTAGCCGCATCCGACCATTTCTATACTTTTCATGCATTAAAAGCAATGATTGGATAAGTATGAAATGTTACACTCTCCGTAATGTTTCATTGCCTGATGCAATGAAAACAAACTTGAGGCAGCGGCAGGAATGCGTCATAAGAGAAGATTTCCCTATATACATGCGACATGGCCTTTCAGTTTATATTCTTCCCCAGGTCTCCAATCCGGGGTTCTCATGTAAAAGCAGAAATATAAAACGGCGGGCTTCTTCATTCTGATGCCCGCCACCTTCCCGAAATTCCCGACTTTCCCGAGAACCCCGAGATTTCCGACACAAAAGTCATCAAAGATAAAAGACACTATAAAAGGGCGCCTTCACTATTTCCAAAGGCGCCCACCTTCACTTACCACTTTTCACTTATCACTGCCAACTACTAACTGCTGATTACTTGCCGCTATGCTCACAAATATACTCATAAATCCCCTGATGCAGGATTTTCTTATAATCTTCCACTCCGGGCTGGTCGAAAGCATTGATATCCGCCAGGTATCCTTCGTAGGCAATGCAGAGGAAGAAGAAATACATGAGGGCTCCGAGATGGAAGGTGGTTTCTTCTCTCACAGAAATATGGCAGCTCATGCGGCCTTCGGAGGCCAGGGCTTCTTCGTTGGAGCGGAGGGCGGTCTTCAGCATGAAGGACATGGGGACTCTGCCGGTTACTTCTTTTTCGCTGCATTCCACGGAAATATCTCTTGCCTTGTTTTCTACGGAAATGAACTGGACCAGTTTATTCTTTGCCCCCTGCTGGTGTTCCTGGGTGAGGGAGTGCATATCCGTGGTGCCCACGGTAGCCACGGGGATTCGTCCGTAGTAGACTTTTTCCCCTTTATTGTTATATTTTTTTCCTAAAGATTCGCCAAGGAGCTGGGCATACCACCAGCCGAAGGAACGGAGCCGGTCTCCGTAGGGCATGATGATTTCCGCAGCCACCCGGTATTTCCGAAGGGCGATGTATTTCAAAGACGCTAAAAGGAGGGCCGGATTTTCTTTGTAATCTTCACTCCGGCAGGCTTCTTCCACCATTTTCGCGCCGCGAAGGAGTTCCCGGATATCGATGCCGATGAGTTTCGCAAAAACGAGACCCACCTGGGAAAGTTCGGAAAATCTGCCGCCAATGCCGTCAGGCACCGTAAAGCAGGGAAGATGATGATCCCTTGCCAGAGCGCGGAGCACCCCTTTTTCCCTGTCCGTTACACCGACAATAGTCATTTCCGCTGTATCTTTCAGTTCTTCCGTCAATCCATGAATGGCCGTGGAAGGTTCCAGGGTGGTACCGGATTTGGAAATCGTAAGGAGCAGGACTTTTGCCTTTCGTCTCAGATGACGGCTTTCCCTTTTCACCTGATCCGCCAGCGCCAGAAGTCCCGTGGGGTCCACATTGTGGCCGGCAAAGAAAACTTTCGGGAAACCCTTCCTTTCCTCCTTCGTCATCATATTCCAGAAAGGACCGCAGTGAAGGTCAAAAAGCACCTGATTTCCCAGATAAGACCCGCCAATGCCGATGGAGATCACGATGTCCTGCTCTTTCGACAGATTTTCTACCCGGTCAAGAGCGGCCTTCTCCTTTTCGGAAATCAGGATATCTTCATCCAGGATGTAGGGCAGGCGCGGGAAAAGGACGAGACTTCCATCCGGTCCCAGACCGGTCTGACGAAGCTTCGTCACTTCTTTCGCTGCCCTTGCGATTTCACTGCTGTATGCGCTAAGATCTTCTTCCTTTACACTCCAGTCATGCCCCAGAAGATTTCTGACGTCAATCATCAGCTCATTCTGAATATTCAAAAAAATCACCAACCCATTTTGCCCGTTTTTACACCCAGCCGCCCCCGGCTGATTATTTTCGTCCATAGTTATTTTTATTATAAAGTATTTACACAGAAGTGACAAGACCGTTTAAGGAAACTGTAATCTTTATGACGATTGGCGAAAAGTTGCAAAGTAAATTCCAGTTTATTGCATTAACAGGAATTTACTTTGAGAAGACTTTTGTAGTAGAACTTAGAGTGAGAAACGGTTAAAGGAAGGAGGTTCAAATGGATACCGTTAACGC
>Ga0256406_1002627_pt1 | contig 24700 bp, 5 predicted proteins | sample RumenRJG_03DNA_FD_185986 | JGI IMG/M metagenome (GOLD analysis project Ga0256406, IMG submission 185986) | Bovine rumen microbial communities from Lethbridge, Alberta, Canada - RJG_03 | ecosystem: Host-associated > Mammals > Digestive system > Stomach > Rumen | place: Canada: Alberta | collected...
TGTGGTTGTTATCCTTATCCGGCGTAATGGGTTCGGTGGTTGCAGCAGGCGCAGTTCCTTCGCTGCCGGTTCCTGCCGTACCGCCGGTTGTCCCTTCTGCTCCTGTTGCGCCGCCGGTCAGGTCGGTAGTCTGGCCGTTGGATTTTCCGCCTTCACCGGTCTTGGGTTCTACCGTAACATTACCGCTAGGCCCTTCTTCCACAATGGCGTTCAGGGAATGGATGGTGTAGACGGTCTTGCCGTTTTGTTTGTCCTTCACCACTTCCACGTTGTCCCCGGCCACAATGTCAAACTGCATGGCTTCAATGGCCGAATACAGCTGGCTGCCGTTGATGGCGTCGGTAGAGGTGGCGCTGATTTCGCCTGCGCCTACATAAGTAAGGGTACGGGTCTTTCCGGCAGAGCCTACGCTGACGGTGCCGGCTACGTCGCTGCCGGTTCCCGCAAAGGCATTGGAGCTGAAGGTCAGGTTGCCAACAGTTATGTCATTAGCAGCCGTTTTCCCGTAACCGCCCAAGCGGTCAGCCTTTGCGCCGCTGCCTAAGGCTACAGACTCGTAATCTGCTAATTCCACGTTGGCATCGTTACCGATGACTACGGAGTTTTTAACGTTTGTAGCAGTTTCTTCCGCGGCGGAACCTAATACCACAGAACCGCCTGCCGCAGCGTTCACGATACGGTTGTTGCCGAAGATGAAGCTGTCGTCAGCGCCCTTTTCGATGGTGCTGTTGTTGCCTACCGCGTAAGAGTTGTCGGCGTTCACCACGTTGGGGTCGCCGATGGCGCCGGAGTTGTTGCCGCCAACCTGATGGCCCGTACCGATGGCGATGGAGCTGGTTCCTTCAACGGTATCGTTCATACCGATGGCGATGGATTTGTCGCCGGTTACGGTAGTGGCTTTTCTCTTGTCCATTGCAACAATGGACTTCCCGTCTTCACTCAGCATATCGGCCATACCGATGGCAATGGAATTCTGCCCGTTAACCTTGGTCATGGTACCGATGGCGATGGAGTTCAGGCCGCCGTATTGTCTCCCTGTGGTCAATGCACCAACCTCTGCTTCGCGGCCGATGGCAATGGCATTTTCTGCACTATCCAGTACGTTAGCACGGATACCCAAAGTCGTGCTGTAGGCAGATTTTGCCTGAGAGTAACGGCCTACGGACAGGGAGCCGCGGCCCGTTGCTTCCGCATAGGAACCGATGGCTACCGCGCCAACCACTTTAGTAGGATCAACGCCGATATTGTCTTTCCCATCCAGATCATAGGGCAGACCCTGATCATTTTTTAATTTTGGATTGTTGTGTAATTCTGCTAACTGCGTTACATCCTTTTCTTTTTCATTACCTGCCACAACCCCGTGACCGAAGGCAATGGAGCCTTCACCGTAGGCGCTGGAACGCAGACCGATGGCCGTGCTGTTCATGCCGTAGGCGCTGGCTACGCGGCCAACTGCCAGGGCGCGGGTACCTTCCGTATGGGAATAGGAGCCGATGGCGATACCGCCGGTTGCGGTGTTGGCAATGGGATTGCCGTTAGTGTCTTTATTGATTTCTGTAGTCCAGAAGCCGTCAGCCCATTCCGCAGTACCTTCCTTACCGCTGGGAATAATTTTCGCTGCCACGCCGGTAGACGCACCATGACCGAGAGCCAAATCGCCGTCTCCCACTGCGTTGGCATAAATGCCCATGGCGCTGCTGTTTTTACCGTAGGACCCGGATGCACGGCCGAGGGCCAGGGAACGGTCCCCTTCCGCATGGGCGTAGGAGCCGATGGTGATGCCGCCCCGGTTCAGGCTTTCTTCACTGGGTTTTACTTCTTTGGTGAAATCAATCTCATAGCCGCCCTTTCCGTCGGAAGATGCAGCATAATATTTATCGTTGGCAGCGTTGTAGGCTACAACTATAGTTTTGGTTGCTTCATCCGTTGCAGCGGTATCGTCTTTTGTGTCGGCTTTCAGGGAGATGCCGTCGCCCAGAAGCTTCCTGCCTGCCGCAAAGGGTCTTACCGAATTGGGGCTTACTGCACCCTGGTTTCCGCTGTTCTCGCCGCTGCCGGAATTCTGGTCATCCGTTGCCGCCATGTTAAGGAAGACGTATTCATTCCCTTCCTTGTCCTGCTGAGTGATCACTTCCGTTGTGTAGATGGCGTCCGTTCCGCTGGTGCCTTTTTCCTGAATGACTTTTACCAGGGCGCCGGAAGTAGTTTCGTGACCGATGGCGATGGCGCCTCTGCCAAATGCCTCTGCCTTCAGACCCATAGCGGAACTGTTCGTGCCGGCCGCTACGGAATCCACGCCGTAGGCCGAGCTGTTGCTTGCAAGGGCCTGGGCGGAATAACCGGTGGCTACAGAGTTAGAACCTTTTGCAAGGCTTCCGCTGCCGGTAGCGGTAGCGTCGGTTCCTCTGGCTTCCGCCGAATGGCCAACTGCCGTAGCGTTTACTGCTATGGCTTTACTCATGGAACCCAGGGAGGAACCGCTCTTCTCGGTAGACTGGCTGTTGTAACCGAATGCCGTTGCTTCTTCGCCGTTGGCATTGGCATAGAAACCGGCTGCCAGGGAACCGGCCCCTACTGCACCCTTGTTATCATAGTTGCTGCCGCCTTCCGTTTGCCCATCGCCGCCTGCCGGTTTTACATCGCTTACGCTGTAATAGTGGATGCTGCTTCCTGTCAGCTGGGCCACGTTCACTGCGTCGGTCGGTTTGGTACCGGCGGCCACGCCGGTGATCTGGCGGGTGATGCTGTCGGAAGTTACATTGCCGTCTTTATCGAATTTAACATTGCCCACGGAAACTGCGGATGCCGTGCTCTTCCATGCAGGAGTCTCCCGCAGCGGGTTCGTGCTGGCGGAATCGCCCAATACACGCAGCGGGTCGGCGCCGTACTCGCCTGCCTTTACATTTGCAACAGAACCCTGTCCCAGGGCCACGCCTCCTTCTGTGGAAGCGGTTGCGCCGTTACCGATGGCAACTGCGTTTACTACTGTTGCCTGGCTGCTCTTGCCGAGGGCGATAGAGCCGACGCCGGTTGCCTGGGCGAAAGTATCGGCCAAATCTTTGGCTTTTTTGTAATCTGCTTCCAGGGCGTTGATCTGAGCCTCAACCTCGGCGGTATCTTCATTGGCCTTTTCCAGCTGTTTCTTCTTCGCTTCCAGCGCTTCGTATTTTTCTACCACTTCTTTGGCCGCAGAAGCATCTTTTACTCCTTCCATTTCCAGGAACGGGGAAACGATGGTCTGCTTGCCTTCTTCATTCCGGTACAGGCCTACATTGCGGTTGTCGGTGGCGATGGAGGTGAACTCGGAAATGAGATCCTTGTCAAGATCTACCCGAACGGCAGAAGTCTTTCCGTCTGCTGTCTTGATTGTAACCTTGGTTCCATCACCGTTGACGAAGTTGACCGTGTCTTCGTTGACTACCTTGTCCTTCTGGGTTCCGTTCTCCTGCAGGTTCCAGCCAAGGCTGTCTGCATATTTCTTGTTGACAACGGTTGTATCGCCTGCATTGTTGTAATCCGTACGGTTGTAGGTTACGTCGCCGTTTTCAGTTACTTCAAATACATCGCCTGCTTTGAACGTCTTCGTCGCTGTGATGTTATCGCCGGTGATGTTCGTGGTCGTAATGGTATCGCCGCCAATTACGGTCTTATCGCCTACCTTGACGGTATTGTTCACCGTAATGTTCTCGACGCCCTCAATGTCCTTCGCCAGGTTGATATGGATCTGACCGTCTTTATTCTCCGTATAGATATTGTCCTTGCTTGCCTTGTCGTCGGCACCGCCTACAACGTCCAGACGTTCCCCGTTCTTCTTCGTGATAACATTCGTGTCATCACCGGTTCCGTCGTCGTTCTTTGCGTCGTCGCCTGCAAATTGCAAACTTACACCGCTTAAATCGGTGGCTGCCGAAATCGTTATCTTGTTATTGGCTGCATCCGGCGTGATCGTTACGTTTTCGCCTTCCACAAACGTGAAGTCCGGTTTAGCAATGTTTACCGTACCGGCTCCTACTGTGCCGGTTTTCCCTTCTACATGCGCCTTCCACGCTACATCCTGCGTGTTCGCTATATACTGGTCGCCATATTTGATCCGATTGCCTTCATACGTAATCGTTGTACTGTTGTCTGTGGGCCCAAGGTTGATCGTCTTGGTTTTTACTGTATCGCCCTCGATGGTCGTCGCATTCACCGTATTGAACGTTACGTTATCCTCCGTCGCTACGGAAATCTTCGCACCATCCTGCGTCAACGCAATATTCTTCCCGGCATCTACCGTCACCGTTTCCTTGTCGGTGATCTCCTCCACAGTAGTCCCCGTTGCCGTGCCCGCACTCTGGCTCGTCGTCACGTTGAAGCTGCTCATCGCACTGTCGATCTTGTCCTTCGCGGCCTGGCTCAGATCTACTGCGTAATCCGTAACATTCTCTTCCTTATCGCTCGGCGATACCGTCACTTTATCCGAGCCTGCACTGACCGTTGTCCCTTTCGCATCGATCTTATACGTCCAGCGACCCTCTTCCGGTTCGTTTGCGTTCACGCTCACTACGTTCGTGCCCGCTTCTACCTTCGTACGGTATCCTTTCAGCTGGCTTACGTTTACCACGTCAGTATCTGACGTACCTGCTTTAACATTATGGATCTGCTGGTCGTGCATGTCCACATTCGTCTTCGTGATCACAGGGCCGTTCGTGATCGTCAGGCCGTCGTTGTTGATGGTCGTGTCGCCGGCTTTTACGAAATTGTTCACCGTCACACTGTCAACGCCCTCGATTTTCTTCGCCAGGTTGATATGGATCTGGCCGTCCTTATTCTCCGTGTAGATATTGTCCTTGCTTGCCTTGTCGTCGGCACCGCCTACAACGTCCAGACGTTCCCCGTTCTTCTTCGTGATAACATTCGTGTCATCACCGGTTCCGTCGTCGTTCTTTGCGTCGTCGCCTGCAAATTGCAAACTTACATCGCCAGTTGCTCCTGCTACTACTTTTTTCAACTGCGCTACATTAACTGCATCAGTATCGTAATAACCTGCAGCGAGACCTGATATCCGACGCGTAACAGTATTAGTTACGTTTCCATTACTATCATATTGAACATTACCGACCGAAACATTATTACTGGTTGGTACCCAAACATTATTACTTTTATCTACAATCGTTTTTGCATCTGTGCTAGGGTCATATCCACGATTACCACTCGGTGCTCCCGCATAAGAACCATTTCCTAATGCAACAGAATCCATTACTTCCGCCGTTGCCCCCGGGGTCGCAAAAGACGAATTACCATGAGCCACAGCCCCGTGCCCCATTGCAACCGCATACATACCAGATGCAAGTGCGTTTCCACCTAATGCAACAGTTTCTTCATTAGTAGCCTGAGCACCTTTACCAAAAGCAAATGTATATTGACCAATTGCCTTTGAATCATAACCGCCAGCCAAAGCCCAGTTATTTAATGCATATGTATTTTCGCCAAATGCAACTGCCGAAAAACTGTTGGCATAGGTATTATTGCCAAATGCCAAAGACTGATTGCCTGTAGCGACAGTATTTAAGCCAAAAGCAGTTGCATTTACTCCGGCAGCATATGTGCCATCACCAAATGCAGTTGATCCCTGAACAGCAGCTACTGTATTATGACCAAAGGCTGTAGTGTAATAATCAGCACCGGCAGCTTGTCCGCTTTGATTCTCAGCAAATACAAAACCGTTTTGCGTTTTTTTAGGACTTGTATATGTTATTGTTGTTTGACCATTGTAGCCATCAATAGTAACAGTTTTGCTTTCGGTTTCCACTAATCCGCCTGCATTTGTACCATTTCCAAATGCAAGCGAATATCCGCCTTGTGCAACTGTATTGGCACCGAAAGCCGTTGCATTATTTCCCGAAGCTACGGTATCTTGACCAAAAGCTGTTGTGTATTGGGTCTTTGCAACAGTATTCTCGCCCCAGGCTGTAGAATAATTACCACTCGCTTCACTATTATGACCAAAGGCAGTAGAATGTTGGGCACTTGCAACAGATCCTTCGCCCCAGGCTGTGGACACTGTACCACTTGCTGTTGTATTTAAGCCAAAGGCAGTAGCACCTTGGTAACCACTTGCCGTTGTGCCAATACCAAATGCAGTTGCCGCTGTATGTCCACTTGCTGTTGTATTTAAGCCAAAGGCAGTAGCACCTTGGTAACCACTTGCGATTGTTCCGTTACCAAATGCAGTTGATTGCCTTCCACTAGCTATTGTACTATTACCGAAAGCTGTAGCCTCGTCCTCACTTGCAATAGTGTTGGAACCAAATGCTGTAGAATTAATATACTCATTAACATTAATTACTTCTTTGCCTTCAGTATAATCAACAGCCGTTGTATAAGTCGGAATTTTCTTTCCATTTGCATCAGTTGCAAAAGTAGCTTCATCACCTGTTATAGTGACCTTATAATTGTTCTTATTTCCATTTTCATCCCTAATAATTGCAAATGGCGTCCCATCCTGACCTTTATATACAAAATAACTTATACCATTATCACTTACTTTGTAGGTCGTAGCGCCATTAGAATACGCAACTTTTCCGTCCAAGGTAGAAAAAACATTGCTGTCCGATGTTGTTATGTAACCATTTTGATCGGTTACATATCCAGCAGCCTTTGTATTTGAGCCAAATGCGGTGGCTCCACCCCCAAGCGCTTCCGTAGCATGACCAAATGCAGTGGCATCCGGGCCATCGGCTACTGTGTCAATACCAAACGCAGTAGCTGCGTTGCCTTGAGCCATAGTGCCAACGCCAAACGCAGTTGCATTATCATCCATTGCTACAGTATCAGTTCCAAATGCGGTGGCTGCGTTGCCTTGAGCCATAGTGCCAGAGCCAAATGCAGTTGCATTATCATATTTTTTTACATTAGCGAGGACAGACAAATCAACGGTTTTTATCGTATCAGTAGTCGTTGCCCAAGTTTGAATTTGCTTAGTATATTGGTCATATGTGACTGGGCGGAGAACGCCATCAACCAATGCCAAGGGTTGTCCATTTGTTCCTTTATATAAAGTATAATCATGATTCTGATAATCGCTTCCTTGAGCACTTAAGGTTACAATTTTATTATTATCAAGAAAATAAACACGCCCTGAAGAATCCACCAACTCATCATCTACTGTTGTCAGGCCGACAACAAAATTTCCGGTTCCCCAAGCAGAACCAGTATTGCCAACCACAATATTATCTTGCCCCTGCATAATAGCTTCCGCCCACACCGGCGCGCACACGCCTGCGGTCAGGCCCAGCACTACAGCGCCGGCCAGTATGTTGCGAGTTACAGAAAAGCCGCTGTTGACGGTGCTCTTGGAATTCCGTTTCGCAATTTCCGAAACTACCACGTAGCAGTTTTTCACTTTACTCCAAATTACTTTGTAAATTCTGTTCATCCTAATGTCCTCCTTGGTTTGTTAGGTTTGTATATATACTTTCTTTCTTATTCACATATACAGTCATACAGTATTTATTATAATAAATTTTTTTGCAAATTGAAACTCACTAAATATGGTAGAAAATAGTTTTTTCAGATATACAAAAAAGCGGTTCAGGTCTTGGCCTGAACCGCCGATTTTTACACGGTGTTGCATTCGTTTTCACAGGGCAGTGAATTCATTTTCAAATGATGCTGTATTCACATTATATTGTGCATTGTTTACATATCGTCTTTTCCTTCTGTCCTTACTGTAGCATGAGCTTAAAAAAAATAAAGTCTTTGCATTTTAGTGCAAAAACTTTATTTTTGTAAATGTGTAAGATTGACGAATCAATACCGGTTACGCCAGACTGTTTTCCGCCGTTTCTGCCGCTTCTGCCATGTGCATGCCTTCCGGGCATTTTTCCTTGGCTACGGAAAGCATCAGCTTCAGCCGGTTCAGCTGGTTTACTTCGCTGGCGCCGGCGTCGCAGTCCATGGCTACCAGGTTGGCATCTTCGTAGCTGCGGCGGATCTCCCGGAACACACCTTTGCCCAGAATATGGTTGGGCAGGCAGGCCCAGGGCTGCAGGCACACTACGTTCCTCACGCCCTCTTCCATAAGCTTGGTCATTTCACCGGGCAGCAGCCAGCCTTCCCCGGCCATGTTGCCCAGGGATACGTGCTGTGCCGCCAGTTCCGCCACTTTGTAAATGGAAATGGGCGACGTAAAGTGTTTGGATTTGGCCAGAGCTTTTCGCATGGGGTCCATGAAGAAGTCCGCCACCTTGATGAAGATCTGGGCGCCCACCTTGTTCAGCCAGCTGCCGTCCAGAATGTCGTGGCGTGTAATGCCGTCGAAGGCCATGTACAGCATAAAGTTGGCCAGTTCCGGCATCACTACTTCCGCCCCTTCTCTTGCCAGCACCTGTTCCAGATGGTTGTTGGCCACCGGATGGTATTCTACCAGAATTTCCCCTACTACGCCCACTTTGGGTTTCCACAGGTTGGGTACCAGGGGGATGGCATCGAATTCTTTTACCAGCTGCTGGATGGTCTGGCGGTATTTCAGGAAGTTGCCGTGGTCCAGTTCGTCCTTACACTTCTGCAGCCATTTTTCATACAGCCTGTCCGTGGAGCCGGGGATCAGTTCGTAAGGCCGCATCCGGTTGGTTACGTTCTGCAGCAGGTCCCCGTAGATGATAGCCTTGGCCACATCCTTGAAACCGGAAGGATTCAGTTTGAAAGCGTCCTGCTCCAGTCCCCAGCAGGCGAAGACCGGCACCTGGGGATAGCCTGCGTTCCGCAGGGCCCGGCGCAGCAGGTTCATATAGTTGGTGGCCCGGCAGGCCCCGCAGGTCTGGAACAGCACGATGCTGGTGTGGTCCGGGTCGTATTTGCCGCTCTTAATGGCCTGCAGCATCTGGCCGATGACCACGATGGCCGGGTAGCACATATCGTTCTGCACGTATTGGAGGCCCAGGTTGATGGCTTCTTCTTTCGGCGTATCCGGAATCACCACTTTGTAGCCGTACCGGTTCAGCACGTGGGTCACCAGATTGAAATGGATGGGCGCCATCTGGGGCGCCAGAATGGTATGGGTCTCCTTGCAGTCGTGGGTAAAGTAGGCACGCTCCGGCATGATCAACGGTTTGTAGTCGGGCACGTGTCTCCGGCTGAGGACGGCCAGTAAGGAGCGCAGTCTGATTCTTGCCGCGCCCAGGTTGCTGACTTCGTCCAGCTTGATCATGGTGTACAGGCGCTGGTGGCCTTCCATGATCTCACGCACCTGGTTGGTGGTGATGGCATCCAGGCCGCAACCGAAGGAACTGAGCTGGATCAGGTTGATCTCGGGATGGGCCGCCGCGAAGCTGGCCGCATGGTACAGCCTGGCGTGGTAGCTCCACTGGTTCACAATAGACAGCTCGTCCTTGGGCGTATCCATATGGTACACGGAATCTTCCGATACGATGGCCAGGTTGTAGGACTGGATCATCTCCGGAATGCCGTGGTTGATCTCCGGATCCAGATGGTAGGGACGGCCTACTAACAGGATCACCGGCAGGTTTTTCTCTTTGGCGATGCGCAAAATTTCCGCGCCCTTTTGCCGCACGTCTTCCCGGTACTGTTCCAGCTCTTTGTAACCGGCGTCCATGGCTTCTTTCAGTTCTTTGGCCGTGATGTTATCTGCTGCAAACGGTTCTGTTTGCGCCAGATTGCCTGCAGCGTTTACTGTATTTGCAGCTGCGGTGTTGCTGCGGGAATCGTTAGTTGCTTTTGCCCCTGCAGCGTTTCCTTTTTTGCCTTTGGGAATAAAGGTTTCCGTCAGACGCTGCAGCATTTTTTTCGGGTCGTTAATAGGCAGGAAGGGCTCGATGAACTGGATATTCTCGTTCCGGAGCACGTCCATGTTGTTGCGGATATTTTCCGCGTAGGAAGCTACCACCGGGCAGTTGTAATGGTTGCCGGTGCGGTTCACTTCGTCTTCCATATTGTAGGGCATGCAGGGGTAGAAAATTTTCTTTACGCCCTTTTCCACCAGGTCCATGATGTGGCCGTGTACCAGCTTGGCCGGATAGCACAGGGAATCAGAAGGAATGGTGGACATGCCTTTGTAGTAGATCTGGGCGGAGGACTTGCCGGACAGCACCACTTCGTAACCTAATTTGCCGAAGAAGGTGGCCCAGAAGGGGAAGTCCTCGTACATGTTCAGCACCCGGGGGATGCCGATGCGACCCCGTTTTGCCGTGAAAGACGGACGGGGTGCGTTCTTCGCTGCTTTTCCATCGTGCGCGCTGCAGGCTGCGGCCGCCGGATCCACTACATTTGGATAGCTGAACAGCCGCTGGTATTTGTATTCGTAAATGTTAGGAGCTTTGTTGGTATTTTTCGGTTTGCCCTCCCCCCGTTCACAGCGGTTGCCGGTAAAGTAACGGCCCCCGTCGGGGAAGGTCTGCATGGTCACCAGGCAGTGGTTGCCGCAGCCGTTGCAGCGGTAAGACTTGGTGGTGACGGTAAAGTTCTGTAAATCTTCCAGGGGCAGCAGGGTGGAACGGCGAGGGGTCGTTGCCGCCGCGTTGTTTGCCGGGGACGCAGCTACGCCGGTTGCGCCTGCAGTGGTTGCTGCGGCTACCGTTGCTTTGGCTGCCGCCGTTGCTTTGGCTGCGCCTTTTGACGTGGCTGCGGCTGCCGCTTCTTCCATTTCCTTCTCCGTCTGTTCCAGAGACAGAATGGCGGCGCCGTAGGCACCCATAAGGCCGGCGATGTCAGGGCGGATCACATCCATGCCCAAAAGCTTTTCCATGTTACGCAGCACGGCGTTGTTATAGAAGGTGCCCCCCTGGACCACGATGTGGTCTCCCAGTTCCCGGGTGTCCTTCAGCTGCATTACTTTAAACAACGCGTTTTTAATGACAGAAAGGCCGATGCCGGCGGAAATATCCGCCAGTGGGGCCCCTTCCTTCTGGGCCTGCTTCACCCGGCTGTTCATGAACACGGTGCAGCGGGTACCCAGGTCCACAGGGGTCTTAGAGTCCATGGCCTTGTCCGCAAATTCCGCAGCGGTCATGCCCAGGCCCTGGGCAAAGTTTTCGATAAAAGATCCGCAGCCTGCGGAACAGGCTTCGTTCAGGGTAATTTTGCCGATGTTGCCGTTGTTGATCAGGAAGCATTTCATGTCCTGGCCGCCGATGTCCAGCACGCAGGTGACTTCGGGGCAGAACTCGTAGGCAGCCCGGTAATGGGCAAAGGTCTCTACTTCCCCTGCGTCAGCGTGAAGGGCAGCCTTTACGATCTTTTCCCCGTAACCGGTGGTAAGGCAGCCGGCAATGTATGCCGTTTCCGGCATGGCTTTGTAGAGGCCCGTCAGTTCTTTGATGACGATCTTCAAGGGCGAGCCCTGGTTGCTGCCGTAATCCGTATATAAAATTTCCTTATCCTTGCCGATGGCCACGATCTTGGTAGTGGTGGAACCGGCGTCGATGCCTACGTAAACAGGGCCTGCATAAGAGGACAGGTCCCCCCGTTTTACTTTGTCCTTATTGTGACGCTCGATGAATGCGTCGTATTCCCCTTCGCTGCGGAACAGGGCCAGCCGTTCGTCCCGGGCAATGCCGTGACCGGCTTCCGCCTTGTCCAGATTCGCGGTAAGGTCTTTGAATTCCAGTTCTTTTGCCTCGTCGGAAAGGGCCGAGCCAACAGCTACGAAGTAGGCGCCGTCTTCCACGCTGACCACTTTTTCCGGGTCCATCTTCAGGGTCTCCACGAAACGTTTTTTCAGTTCCGGCAGGAAGTAGAGAGGCCCCCCCTAAAAAGGCCACGTTGCCGGTGATCTCCCGGCCCTGGGCCAGGTTGCCGATGGTCTGGTTCACCACCGCCTGGAAAATGGATTTGGCGATGTCTTCTTTGGATGCCCCGTCGTTCATCAGGGCCTGGATGTCTGTTTTGGCAAATACGCCGCAGCGGGACGCAATGGTGTAGATGCGTTTCGCTTTGGCCGCCAGGTCGTTAAGGCCTTTGGCGTCTGTATTTAAAAGAGCCGCCATGTGATCGATAAAGGCACCGGTACCTCCGGCGCAGACCCCGTTCATCCGCTCTTCCGGAGCGGAGCCGAAGTACATGATCTTGGCGTCTTCCCCGCCCAGCTCCACCATGGTGTCGGTCTGGGGGATCAGCTTCTTCACCGCCGTAGCCGCCGCAATGACTTCCTGCACGAAGGGCAGCTGCAGCCGCTGGGCGATGCCCATGCCGGCGGAGCCGGTAAGGGCAAAACGGAACCTGGACGGACCTACCACGTCCTTCAGGGCGGTCAGGTTCGTCACTAAAGCCGTAGGGATATCGGAAAAATGCCGGGCATAATGCTTGTACACAATATGCTCTTCCGCATCCAGCACTACTACTTTTATGGTAGTAGAACCGATGTCGATACCCACTTTGAAATTGTCAGTCATAGGAACACCTCGATATATAATAAAAGACAGCCCACGGCCAGATGATTGCCGCGTTGCCCAATCCCAAAACAGCCCCGGGCGTACGCCTGATGAAAGTTTCTTCCCTGCTGTTCCGGAATGCGATAAAAGCCGGAGCGCCGCCAGATGAAAGCCTTGCCCCTGATGTAACAGTGGGACCGGTAAATCAGTCCAATACGAATAATAGTTGGCAAATGAAACCAATACTATTCAACTTTATATTATATACCAAAACAAAATAAAATCCATAGTCTTTTCCTACTATTATTATTTTAATTTTTACTTTTCTCGAATTACATAGTGAGAGTAAGACCCGGGCACAAGGCCCGGGTCTTTTGTTGAAGCTATGTACTTTTTAATTTTGAACCGTTTTACCCGTTCACCGGCATTTCGTGCATCCTTACTTTAACGGTATCGTGCCTTCCTTCCGTCAGGAGATCTTAGTCCCGTACACGTCACGGGTCCGGGTATCCGTATTGCTGACGCGCACCCGTTCGATCTTATGACGGTCATTGTCCTGGCCTTTGATCCGTTCAACGTAGATACGTCCCAGTTCCGGTTCGAATTCCTTGGTGAGGCGGGCATCCAGCTGGACGCCTTTCTGCAGGGCACGGTCCAGCATGGCCGCAAATTCATACCGGGTCATGGCCCGATCACCAATAAACCGTCCGCCGGGATAGCCTTCCACGATGCCCCGCTGCTGCAGGTCTTCCAGATATGCGTAAGCCCAGTGGTTCTCCGGTACATCCGGGAACATGGATGTGTTCTGGATCTGCTGCTCAGGTCCTACCAGTTTATTTACCAGCTGGGTGAGCTGGGCGATCTGGGAATCCTGATGGGCAATATGTTTCTTCAGTTCCACGATTTCGTGAGCCATAGCCGTACGGGAAGTAGTTACCCGGTTCACCCGGTCCAGGGCGAAGCTTACGCCGGCGTTCACCATATTTTCCCCGTTGCCTACGGTACCGCCTACGGAGAACATGACCTTTTCGTCCGGACGGTAGAAGGCGCCGATGGCGGCTGCATTCTGGCCTCTGTAATTGCCAACGCCTGCCGCAAAGGTCAGCTTGTCATCCGGGTCAAAGTCCATAGGATGGAGCGCTGCCAGTGCCGCAGCCCCTGCCAGGCCTTTCTTCATACGACTGTCCAGACGGTTCACTTCGTTGCCCACGTTGTTGATGGCAGCCCCTGCATTATCTGCCAGCTCACGTAACTGGCCAATGTTGGCGGCGTCTGTATCCTCTTCGCCGGGGGCTACGCCGGTGACCTTCTGGCCGCCTGCGTTCACGCCGCTCTTTGTAACGGAAGGACCGTCTGCAATGGCAAGGCCGTCGCTATTGAGGGTGGTGTCCCCTGCGGTGAACTTGTTGGCCGTTACGCCATCGTTGGTGATGACAGTGTCGCCTGCAGTGAAGGTATTAGCCGTTACGCCGTTGTTGGTGATGAGGGTATCGCCCATAGTCATCTTATTGTCTTCGATCGTGGTGTTGCCCACCTTCACAGACTTGTTCACCTGGAGGGTGTCAACGTCCTTAATGTCCTTCGCCAGTTTGATGTTCAGGGTATCGCCGCTGCCTTCCACGCCGATGTTGCCATCGCTCAGTGCGCCGGAAGCGCCGCCTTTGATATTCAGGGTGTCACCCAGCTTGATCTTGTTGCTGGTCCCGGTGTCGCCCTTAAAGGTCAGGCCTTCATTTTCGGCTTTATCCAGAGCAGCTTTTGTCTTGTCGCTCAGGTCGACTTCATAATCTGTAATGTTTGTATCTTTATCTTTTGCTCCCTTCGTAACTTTGACTGCATCCGAGCCAGCACTGACAGAAGCTCCGTCCGCGTTGACAGTATAGATACTCTGACCGTCTTTTCCGGTGCTTTCCTCTACCGAAGCAATGTTGGTACCGCCTTCCACTACTGTCCTCAAACCTGAGGTGGCTTCCTTCAGCTGGTCCACATTCACTGCATCGGTGCCTGCCACACCGGCCGCTACGCCGGTGATCTTCTTATTCCCTGCGTCAATGCCGTCCTTCGTTACGGAAGGCCCGCCGTCGATGGTGAGACCATCGCTGTTCATGGTGGTATCACCTACGGTAACTTTGTTGGTGGTTACGCCGTCGTTGTTGATGGTGGTGTCGCCTGCGGTGACCTCATCTGCCGTTACTGTTCCAGTAGTTACGGAATCGTTGGTAATGAGGGTATCACCCATGGTGATCTTGTTCTCTTCGATAGTGGTATCGCCTACGCTTACCTTCCCGTCTTCGATCACCGTATCCCCTACGGTCACTTTGTCAGCCTTTACGCCCTCATTGTTGATGACGGTGTTGCCTGCGGTAACGCTATTTACGTTCAGATCCTTGGAAAGCTCTACTTTGATCTTATTATCTTCCGACTCGGTGGTAATGTTGCTTCCGTCGCCTACGACCTGCAGGGTCTCGTTGTTGCCACGTACCACCTCGTCACCGTTATCGCCCCGGAATTTCAGTTTCACGCTGCCGATAGCCTCTTCTTTGGCTTCATTCAGCTGGCGTACATTCACCGCATCATCATCTGCCTTACCGGCCTTCACTTTATGGATCTGCTGGCCTCCGGCGCTGATGTTTTCCGCCGTGAACTCGGTAATAGCATCTCCCGTTGCAGGGATGATCCGTATCCCCTTCTGGCTGATGACCGTTGCGCCTTCTGCCGCCGTGCCGATGGTCACGCTGCCGGCTTTCGTCAGGTTGATGTTGTCGGCCAGTTTAACCTTCAGGGCATTGCCTTCTGCTTCCACGCCGATGTTCCCTTCAGTCAGGGTTCCTGTAGCACCTCCGGTCACGTTCAGGGTATCCCCTAACTTGATCTCTTCGCTGCTTCCACTGTCTCCCTTAAATGTGAGGCCCCGGGTCTCCACTTTGCTCAGGGTCGCTTTGGTGGCGTCGCTGAGGTCAATGGCGTAATCGGTTATATTCGTTTCGGTATCTTTTGTTCCCTTGGTCACTTTGACTGCGTCGGACCCTGCGCTGGCAGATGCACCGTCAGCGTTTACGGTATAGATTGTATGACCGTCCTCTGCCGTTTTCGTATCCGTTGCTACCGATACGTTCGTGCCTGCCTTTACTTCCGCCTTAGCTGCTGCCACGTCAGCCTTCGTCGTAAGGCCGCTGATCGTTACCTGTTCCGTGTTTCCGGGGTTCAACTGGTCCTGTACGACCATGGTCACGGTTCCGTCATCTGCCATCTTATAAGAACCGTCAGTAGACGATGCATTCTTGACCAGACGGTAATCCGTTGCGCCCATATCCTTCAGGCTCAGTTCGTAGCTGTTTCCGTCGTTCCGGGTGAACGTAGCCTTCTTGTTCGTAGCGTCATAGGTCACGCCAGTAGTGTAGGTGTCCCGTACTTCCACATCAAAGGTGTCGCCCTCTGTATCTGTAAAGGTCAGCTTGCCTTTATTGTTTGTGTCAGTTACAGTACGGTAATCAGATGTACCGCTCTCCACACGGATGCTGCTGACTTTGTATTCCACACCGCCTGACGCATTTGTACCGGTTGTAACTTTTACATTGTCGCCTTCTACTACCGTTGCATGCTTCGCCGCTTCCGTGTTCACCAAAGCCAGCTGTTCTTCCGTCGCTGCACGGCCTACCGTCCCAAAGCCATCTGCTTCCAGCGTCTTGTTAGTCAGGCCCGTTACTTCGCCTGCTTCTCCGTCAATGGTCACCGTATGCATATCGGTGCCGTTGCCGATCTTCAGCTTGTTGGCCAGGTCGATGTTTCCTTCACGCAGTGTCAGGTTATCCGACAGTTTTGTCTTAACAGTGTATTTACTCTTGTCTGTGCTCTGGGTAACTTCAATACCGCCTTCGCCTTCTACCGTGATGGCATCCCGGGCAATGTTGGTAATGACAGTCTTGCCATCTTCCGTAATGTTGCTCAGATCGGTGTCCGCCAGATTCTGCACACCAACTTTGATGGTACGACCTTCCGCTGTCACTGTCACATGCTCATCCGCCGCCGCAAAGGTCAGGTCGTTATGTTCCGGATTCACGTTGATGGTGTTTTCTCCCACCTTCGCGTTCCAGCCTGCGTCCAAATCGTCGCGGTTCTTTTGGATGTTGCTGGCGTTGGTGCGGATGTTATCCGCATTGGTGCTGATATTTTGCGTGTTGATATCCTGCTGGGTCTTGGTGGCCACGTCTTCGATCTTCACATCGATCGCAGCCGCTTTTTCGTTCATGGCATCTTTCACCTGCAGGGTCAGGGTGCCGTCGCTGTTCACTTTATAGGTTCCGTCAGATGCAGGAATCAGGCGGTAGTCCGTGGCGCCCAGATCGCTCAGGCTGATGGTTTCCGTTACGCCGTCGTTCCGGCTGAAGGTTACCGTGTTGTTGTCCTTGGTCACGGTGGTATAGGTATTCTTCAGACCCCTGATCGTAGTTTCGGTACCGTCTTTGTGAGTCAGGGTGATACTGCCTTCTGCGGCTTTTCCGTCTTCGCCATACGCAACCATGCCGCTGTCGACATGCATATCCGCAACCGCTATGTCATAGACGGTAGTCAGACCATCTGCCGAAGTGGCTGCACTGACTTCCGCCATATTGCCTTCCCCGGCCTTCTTCTGTACCGTTGTCTTATAGCCGTCGAACTGAATGGAACCGTCATCGTTCAGCACAGCAGTGGTGTTAACACCGTCCACAAAATGCAGACCTTTCGACAGCGCTACCGTCTTTGCGTCATTCTTGCCAACCTTATACGCCAGGTCATCCGTATTAAACGTAACCACACCGTCTTCATCCACTACCGCAGTTGTATTGGCTCCATCTACGAAATTCAGACCGTCCGCCAAGCTCACGCTCTTTCCGTTTTTGCCATTCGCCTTGTATGTCAGGTCATCAACGTTCACCGTATAAATCGTGTGACCGTCTTTCGCAGTTGTCGTATCCACATCTACAGATGCAACATTCGCGCCGCCTTTTACTTCCGACTTCGCTGCGGCAGCCGTATCATTCAGCTGTTTCACGTTAACCGCATCAGTCTCAGCTTCACCGGCCTTAACTTTATGAATCTGTTGATTTCCCGCACTGATGTTTTCAGTAGTGAACTCGGTGATATCATCTCCCGATGCAGGCACGATCCGGATGCCTTTCTGATTGATCACCGTACCACCGTCTGCAAGGCTTCCGATGGTCACATTTTGAGCTTCCCCGTCCATGGTGATGTTGTCACCGACCTTCACAGTCTTATTCACCTGGATGCTGTCTACATCTTTCACTTCCTTCGCCAGTTTGATCTTCAGGGTATCACCAGCCGCTTCTACACCGATGTTGCCACTGGTGAGAGCGCCGGCTGCTTCGCCCTTCACACTCAGGGTGTCGCCCAGCTTGATCTTGCTGCTGGTCCCACTGTCGCCCGCAAAGGTCAGGCCATCCGTTTCTACTTTGTTCAGTGTTGCTTTTGTCGTGTCACTCAGGTCTACTACATAGTCCGTGATATTGGTTGTAGTATCTTTCGTCCCTGTCACAGTAACTGCTTCAGAGCCTTTGCTTACCTTTGCACCGTCAGCGTTTACCGTATAAATCGTGTGGCCGTCTGCCGCCGTCGTGGTGTCAGTTGCCACCGAAACGTTCGTGCCGCCTTCAACTTCCGTCGTCGCTGCCGCTACATCCTTGGGCGTGGCAATCCCGTTGATCGTGATCTGGTTCACACGGTCTGGGTTCATCTGGTCCTGCACATTTAATGACAACGTTCCGTCTCCACTGACTGTATAGGCTTCACCATAGGACACGCCCGCACCGACCAGACGATAATCCGTGGATGACCCACCCAAATCGCTCAGGCTGATGACGGTATCAGGTACCCCGTCGTTCCGGCTGAACGTCACCGTCTTCGCCGTCGCGTCCTTCGTCACCGTCGTGTACGTGTTCTTCAGACCACTAATAGTCACGTCTTCCGCATTGGCCCGCGTCAGCGTTACCGTTCCCTCTGCAGACGCTCCGTCTGTTCCATAGGACGCGCTGCCACCCGTCACGTACTTGTCCGTCGCAGCCGCCGCTTCCTGGATCGCTGTATTGCTTACATGGAATTTCACTACGCCATCATCTGCTATCTCTGCCGTCGTGTTCGTACCGTCCGTAAAGTTCAGGCCCGTTGCCAATGCTACACTCTTCGTGGTCGTTGTGTTGTTACTCGTTGATTTGTATGTCAGGTTGTCTACATCTATCTTGTATGAATCTGCCCATGTTGACCCGTTCTCACTCTTAGTCACTTTCACGTTCGCGCCTTCAGTAACTACCGTGCGCGCATTCTTCAGTTGCCCTACATTCACCGCATCCGTCAGTGCTACGCCATCGGCCACGTTTTCTATCTTCTGACCGCCTGCGCTGATACCCTCAGTTGTGAACATAACAGAATTTGTTCCTGACTTAGGCTCAATTTTAATGCCCTTCTGATAAACAGTCGTTCTTTCATCATCTGCATCAGTGCCAATCGTCAGATCGCCAGCATTCGTTAACTGGATTTTATCGGAAAGTTTAACCTCCAGCTTGTCTGCCCCATTAGAAATTACCGCAATATTGCTTTCAGTAAGATTAGACTGATTTGCGCCGCCCTTTATATCTAAAGCTTGCCCTGAGTTTCTGATAATATAAGTGTCAGGTGTAGTATTATCCCCACCAAACTTCAACGTTCCTCCCCCTGCGCTGGCCTGTACCAGTTTTAACTGGGCCACGTTGACGGCGTCTGTATCGGCAGTACCTGCTGCTACTCCAGTAATCTGTCGGGTTTCAGTTGCTGCTGTTCCTATATTAGCATCGGTAACGCTTTCATTTCCACCTACCGAAACGGCGCCCAAGGTGCTGATCCAGGTTGCATTGTTTTCGCCTTCCCCAACCACATGATTTGTTCCGGTAGCCGGATCAAAGCCAGCTCCACCGGCACCAGCCGCCCGTTTGGCAACGGAAGTTGAACCCAGCGCCACAGCTCCAGGTACAGACACAATCGTATTATTCCCCAGCGCAAGGCCATTTGCAGCACCTGCTTCTATTTTTGCATCAGAACCATAAATCAGGCCGCCCTCACTGAGGACGATGCTGTTGTTACCGGTAATGAACGCGTTATCAATTGGAATATCTGCGCTTGCCGAGCTTCCGCCGGAAGTACTCCCGGTGTCGCCTTCAGTATCGTCTCCCGAATCGCTTCCTGTATCACCGCCGGTGCTTCCTTCCGTACCGGCTCCCGAATTTATGGTACCAATAGTACTGTTATTACCAAGGATATAGGAATTATTTCCATTCACCGTGTTCGGATCGCCAATCGCGCCGGAGCTATTCCCTTGTACAACATTACCGGTTCCGATGGCAATTGAACTGGTTTCTGCCACCGTATCATTCGCGCCAGAGCTATCCCCTTGTACAACATTACCGGTTCCGATGGCAATTGAACTGGTTCCTACCACCGTATCATTCATGCCAATGGCGATAGATTTGTCACCGGTTACGGTGGTAGCCTTCCGGTCATCAGCATCGACAATAGATTTCCCGTCCCCACTCAACATGTCTGCAGTTCCGATGGCTATGGAGTTTTGGCCCTTAACGTAGGTCAGGGTACCCATGGCAATAGAGTTAATGCCGCCGTAATCTCTGCCTGAAAATAGTGTGTCAACCGTAGCCTCACGCCCGATAGCGATAGCGTTTTCCGCGCTTTCCAGCACACTGGCCCGAATACCTAACGTAGTACTGTACGCAGAACGTGCTTTAGAATAACGTCCTACGGACAAAGAACCGCGGCCTGTTGCTTCGGCATAGGAACCTAGTGCAACGGCACCGACGACGTTAGCCGGATTAACAGCGTAACCATCCATCCCATCCAGGTCGTAAGGGATAGTCGGGTCATTATGCAACGCTTCAATCTGTTCGGTGTATTTTTGATTTACGTCACCTGCCGTCACCCCATGTCCAAAAGCGATGGCTCCTTCGCCGTACGCATTGGAGCGAAGACCCACGACCGTACTATTCGTCCCATAAGCACCGGCCACGCGGCCTACCGCCAGGGCACGCGTACCTTCCGTATGGGCATAGGAACCGATGGCTATGCCACCATCATTTCCATTGGAAACAGGATTATTGTCCGTTGTCGTATTCGTTTCAAGTTCCGTAGTCCAGAAATCATCAGCCCCGCCTTCATTAACCTTAACTTTTACCCCTGCAGAAGAACCATGGCCTATAGCAATTGCGCCCTGACCCAGAGCATTGGAATAAATGCCCATAGCCGTGCTGTTATCACCGAAAGCACCGGATACGCGGCCGAAGGCTATCGCTCTGTCGCCCACTGCATGGGCATAGGAACCGATGGCTATGCCGCCTTTCGTCTCCGTTCCGTCTGCCATTGTACTCCGTATCCCGGTTCCATCTTGTAATGTCATTACTGCAGTGTGGTAGTCCGGGTTGTCCTCATTAATGGTTACCTTCGCCCCGGCCGTGGCGTTGTGACCGATTGCCATAGCGCCTTCCCCAAAGGCATTGGAATATAAACCTATAGCCGTACTGTTTTTATCGTAAGCGCCGGAAGAGCGGCCGACAGATATAGCCCGGTCTCCCTCCGCATGAGCATAGGATCCTATGGCAATGCCGCCAATTCCGCCGCTGCTTACAGGGCTTCCGTTTTCAAGATTCATAGACGTAGTATGTGTATCAACATCCACCTCTTCAACTGTCACTTTCGCCCCGGCCGTGGCATTATGACCAATGGCCATGGCGCCTTCGCCCACCGCGTTGGCGTACAGGCCTACCGCCGTAGTATTCTTGTCATAGGCGCCGGACACACGACCCAATGCCAGGGAACGGTCTCCTTCTGCATGGGCATAGGCACCCATAGCTACGCCGCCTTCAGACAATAAGACACTACCAGCCTGAGCTTTTAAGATTTTCGTGGTTCCATCGGTAAATGTAACCTCAAAATTAAGCTCATCTGTGTCATTAAGATAGGTTTTATTTGAACTATTTCCCGTATAATACCGGTTGGTTTCAGTATCCAGCGTGGCAGTTTTATTGTCTTTTTTAATAGTAACTGAAACAGCGCTCCAATTGTCGGGGTTTAGATAGTCTTCATCAGAACTTGCGGTACCACCAGTCCAATAGCCAACCAGTTCGCCCTTGGCATTCATTTTCACGGGTACCAATGTCTTCGTAGTATTCGTCCCTGAAGTTGTCTCATAGTACATCACATCATTCATCACATACTCATTCAGCTTATTCAAGAGCGCCGACTCGCCATTGACCAACCGACGGTACACAGCAGCAGACTCGTTTTTATTACTAGGTGTTTTTAAACTTGTTGTATGCCTGATGTCATCTCCGGAAATCAACTCAACAAGACCGGTAGATGTATATTGTCCATATGCCATGCTGCCCGATCCGTAAGAATTAGCAAACATACCGATAGCAGCACTGTCATTGCCGTCAGCAATGGTTGATCTGCCAACTGAAAGGGATTTGTTACCGACCGCATTCGCATAGTCACCGAAAGAAACGCCTCCTTCGGTCTGACCGCCGTAAGTATTTATATCTTCGATTTTTCCATCATCGCTGGTATCAACAACAAACCAATACCCTTTGGGATTACTGATAGTTGAACCAGTTTCATTTTTCAAATTTGAAACCGTTCTCAATTCAGTTACTTTATAGTAATCCGGGGAAACTATACCATCTGAATTTTGTGGTCTTTCTGCTGTATCTCTCTTTAGCGCAACCACCTGTCCGCTGACTGTTGTCACAATCTCATACTCGTTAGGACCGTCGTTATCAGTGCTTGCGCTCCTGTTCCCAAGACGTGTATAAGTCATTTTGCCTTCAGTGTCTTTTTCTGCTTTGACAACTCTTATCCTTGACCAGGCATCCTTGTAATTCTGATCCTTATCCCCTTTTAAAAGGGTTACGGCCCCGGCTGTTGACATATAACCAAAAACAGAAGCTGCCCTACCATGTGCAGTCGAATCATGCCCGAAAACAGTACTTTCATCACCGAAGGAATAAGAATGGAAGCCAACTGTAGACGATTGATATCCATAGGATTTCGCCCCATTTCCGATAGCTACGGAATTGGCTTTAAAGGTTTGTGTTCCTAATCCAACTGCGATGCTTTGATTTCCTGATGCATGTGTATAATAATTGCCATATTTAGACCCGATTGCAATACTATATTCATCACTTGCAGTAGCATGCCCTATCGCAATGGTATCTCTTTCCACGGCATTTGCATAAGTACCAAAAGCAACCGAATCAGCACCCGAAGCAATTGCTGAATAGCCAATTGCGGTGCTACTGCCTCCCTGTGCTTTTGCCGAGTAACCGAGTGCATTACTGTTACCACCCTGCGCATTTGCATTTCTACCAATAGCATTACTGTTATCTCCCTGCGCATTTGCCGAACTACCGATTGCGGTGCTATCGCTTCCCTGCGCTTTTGCCGAGTAACCGAGTGCATTGCTTCTATCGCCCAATGCTTTGGACAAATCGCCAATCGCAGTAGCATAAATTGCACCTGTCAATGCTTCCGTTCCAACAGATATACTATCATTAGCTATTGCTCTTGCCTTTCTTCCTACAGCAATAGATCTACTGCCCGCGGCTATTGACGTACTACCAATTGAAACAGCTTGTTCCTTTAACGCATTGGTGCTTTCACCAATACTAATTGAACTTCGGTATGTGTAACTGTTAGCAGGATCATCTCTATCTTTTAAACGTTGATTTAATTCTAATCCTAAATAGTTCTTCTTTGTACTATCATCAAAACTGCGCCACTGATCTCTTGTATAGTATTTACCAGTTGGTTTCCCATCTGAACCGAACTCACGAACTATGGTATTGTTGCTGTTATTAGTATTCCCAATTTCAGGTAGAAGAATACCGTTGAAGTCATTATTAGTATTATTAGCTTTTAAACCAATGGCAATTGCGTTTTCCGTTGACGCTTTTGCGCCAATGCCCAAAGCCGTGGCATTACTCTGCGTAGCTCTCGCTTGATTGCCAATAGCTATCGAATAGTTAGCAGTAGCTTGTGCTGCTGAACTATTATCAATTGCCACTCCTCCAATAGCAATCGAATTAGTAGCAGCACTTGCAAGGGTTCCCAATGCTACAGAATTATCAAATCCTGTTGTCTCACGCCCAATAACAACTGCATCATAGCCCAAAGCTTGTGCACTGTTTCCAATAACAACATCATTTTTAAGCGAAAAGGTTTCATTACCGATGGCTATAGAAGCTTCACCGCCTTCTTTCCTACGATAATTAAATTCATTGAGGAGAGCGGTTGTTCTCATTTCATCTGTAAAAGACGTGTCTTTCCACTCAGAAGGTGTATAATATACCGGTTTATTATTATTTAATATTAATTCACCGTTTGCATCAAATTTTCTGATACTTCTAATAGTCTCACCAGGAATATTAGCTGGTAATATGGAAATGCTGCTTACATCGCTAGCATTAACTCCAAAACCTATAGAAATGGATTTTGCCCCGATTGCAACTGCGTTTTCTCCCGCAGCAATCGCATGCGCGCCAATCGCACCATCACCATTTTCATTTGTTGGATGATCAGGTGCAGGCGTTACAGGATTATCTGACGCATTGACGCCATAATAATTAGCACCTGTATCAGGAGGGTCCGCCCAAACAGGCGCACTAATCCCTAAATTCAAAACGGAAGCCATCAGCATCGTTATGAGCACAGTTCCCACATGCGGAACACGCCGTACTGTTGAACCGCCTTTACTATGTGCTTTTGCTATTTCAGAGACTACCACATAGCAATTTTTTGCTTTGTTCCAGATAACTTTATAAATTTTATTCATGACTCCATCCTTCTTTCTTTCTTAATTTGGGGTATGAACATTGATTTCCTTTTAAATTTACCTCATATAAAACCCGGATCCCTCATTCCGGCTTACTTCTTAATTTAATCACCGATCATTTGCAACATTTTCTGCAACGGGCATTGCATTTTTTCAGTAACAGTTCCTTACCGGACGATCTCCAGTTTCTCTTCCTCTCTGCTGGCAAAGTAGGTTTCCAAATGCTCCTGCAGTATCCGCTCCGTGGCAATGGTTTTGGTCTGGCCCATTTCTTCGCAGTACTGGTCCAGCATGTCAATGATCTTTCTGTCCATGTAAAAGTTGATCCGCTTTCCGTCTTTCTTTTGGTTCTTTGTCAAATGTTGGGGTAAGCTCCAATTCATCTACCACACACGGACGTGAGCGATTTTTGCTCACGTCTGTTTTTATTTTAATTTCACCATCGAAAGTAGTAAAATCCGAGAACGGA
>Ga0256406_1002629_pt1 | contig 24687 bp, 24 predicted proteins | sample RumenRJG_03DNA_FD_185986 | JGI IMG/M metagenome (GOLD analysis project Ga0256406, IMG submission 185986) | Bovine rumen microbial communities from Lethbridge, Alberta, Canada - RJG_03 | ecosystem: Host-associated > Mammals > Digestive system > Stomach > Rumen | place: Canada: Alberta | collected...
CGGTCTCCGCACGAGAACGCTACCGAGAACGCGTACCGCGTGCTCATCCCGGCGCTTGCCGAGGAAGATGGCGTGGATACCGAGGTTGAGGAGACTTTCGAGGCCCAGCGTCCGGTGGACGAGAAGTAGCGGCTCGGCGGCGGCGCCGCGGCCGGTGGCGCGCGTCTCGGCCGCCTGCCTGTCTCGGCTGTCCAGCGCTGCGCGAAACCAAAAACTGCGGCTTAATTGCAGTGTGCCGAGAAGGACCAAGCGTTCTACCTGCGGTTCTTCTCGGCACACCCTTCGCACGACTGCAACTAAGTCGCAGTTTTCCGCGCGAGCCGCCTTCGGGACCCCGCGAGCCCCTTGGATCCTCCTCGCCACCCCCGCCCTCCGGGTTCCGCGAGGCGGGGGTGCACAAAACGGCCCCGTCGGCAACTGCCAACGGGGCCATGAGCAGCTATGGCAGTGGACCTACGCGGTCTTCTCGCCCTTGACCGAGGCATAGAAGGTTGCCTGGTCAAACACATCCTTGATGGTCTTGCCGTGGACAAAGGGGAGCATGAGGAACTCGTCGACCGTGTCGACAAGCTCGCTGCAGTCTACGAAGTGGTTCTTGGAGTTGCGCCGCGAGGTGTCCTGCGCGCGCCAGGCCTCAAAGTTGACGTCTGTGAGGTAGTAAATGGCCGACCCGACTTTCATGTACACGGAATGATTCCTATGAAGGTAGTCGGCCAGATCGTTGTAGCTGATATCGAGTGCCTCTGCCGCTTTCTTTCCCATGGCATGTCCTTTCGCCGAACGACCATGACTTGCATAGATTGACTATATCCCCGTTGGCTCAGAGTTAGTCCCGCGTTTGGATAATGTTCCCTTCTCGTCGGCAAGCGATTGTTTCTCCAAATAAGGTGCAGCTCGAAAGGGGTGCTCGTCTGCCGCCCGCCCGATTGGTCGCGCTTGGTCGCGCTTGTGACGCAACGTGTGCGCTAGCATAGTGGGGAATGCGCACGGGCCCGGGGCTGCCCGCTATCGGTTCGAGGCTTGATGAAGGGGCGCCGACATGGAAGCAACAGAGGCCGCTGTTCTTGCGTCTGCGTGCGGGCGCCGTCGCACCGTGCGCACCTTCGACGCCTCGCCGCTCTCGCCGGAGGCACACGAGCTTCTCGAAACCCTGGCATCCCATGATGAGAACCCCTATGGCATACCGGTTGAACTGCGGCTTATTGACGCCAAGACGTACGGAGCTACCAGTCGCGTAATCCGCGGAACCACGTGGTATGTGGTTGGTTCCCTCTCGCGTTGCGCGCACGCCGAGGAGGCCTTTGGCTACGCGGTTGAGCGCCTGATCCTTGCCGCGACAGCGCACGGTCTGGGGACAGCTTGGCTTGCGGGCACCATTGACCGCCCCGCGTTCGAGCGCGCGGTGGGGGTGGACGAGAACCGCATCATGCCGGCTGTCATTGCTGTGGGTACGCCTGCAGCCCGCATGTCCGCGCTCGAGCGCGTCATGCGCTCGAAACTGCACGCGGACGAGCGAGCACCGTGGGACGCGCTGTTCTTTCGAGGTGACCTCGCGCACCCCATGTCCTCACCGGATGAGCTTGGCCCCGCACTCGCCGCCGCGCTCACCTGCGTGCGTACGGCGCCCTCGGCGCAGAATCTCCAGCCGTGGTGCCTGGTCTGCTCGGACAGGCGCATCGACCTCTTTGAGCATCGCACGCTGCCGCTGCGCCCCATCGGGGACGTGCAGCTTGTGGACATGGGGATAGCCATGCTCCACCTTGAGGCCGGCCTTGCCCAGCAGGGCATGTGTGGCACATGGTCGTTTGACGGGCCGCGCGCCAATGCTGGCGACCCCAACTCCTCTACGACCTACGTGGCTACCATCAGTTTTTAAACACAAGCCGCATCAAGTGTTGTTTACTTCTCAGACGCCAGGGTACATACTTCATCGAAACGAAGGTTAGCTTCGAGACACGGCTCGGGGCTCGAGTGAGGGAGGCGATACCGATGGGCAGTGAAGACGAGATACATTCAAACCTGTCTGCGGCCGCCAACCCAAGGCACGCCCGTTTGTAGGTCCCGGGAGGGCCAGCAACGCGAAGCGTAATTCGCATCAAGGGCGCTAGCAACCTGGCGGCGCGTAGACAGAAGCTCTACAGGTTGCGATTGCAAAGGAGCGTTACCACCCTAATAGTTCAGAGTTAAGTCTACATGACACGAGGGGGCCGGCAGTCCTAGAGACGCCGGCCCCCTTTTTCTCCGTATGGTCTTCGCGGCGAGACGCTCGTTCCTTTCGCGCTCGCGGACTCGCCCTTGCTAGTGGCGTACCTCGAAGGGCGTCTCCTCGCCTCGCTCGAAAGCGAGGAGGGCGCTTGCGGAATTGCGGATCATTGCCTCAACGTCCTCGGCGGTGTAGAACGCCATGTGCGGCGAGACGATCACGTTGGGGAAGGCCATGAGGATCGAGCGATCGCGGTTGGGAAGCACGTCTCGGCTGCGGTCGAGGTAGTAGAGGTCCTCCTCGTGCTCGATGGTGTCGAGCGCCGCCGCGCCAACCTGTCCGGACTCCACGGCATCTACCAGCGCCTGCGTGTCGATGAGCATACCGCGCGCCGCGTTCACGATGGTCACGCCGCGCTTCATCTTGGAGAAGGCCGCGGCATCGATCATGTGGCGGTTCTCGGCCAGGCCGGGCGCGTGGAGCGTGATGGCGTCAGACTCGGCATAGAGGGTGTCGAGGTCGACGTAGGTTGCGAGCTTGGCGACCTCGGGGTTGGGGTAGGGGTCGTACGCCAGGAGCCTGCAGCCAAAGCCCGCAAGGTGCTTCACCACGGTGGTTCCAATACGACCAGTGCCAATGACGCCCACCGTGGAGGTAGAGACGTCCTTTCCCAGCTTGCCGTGGAGGCCAAAGTCCTGCGCGAGGGACTGGCGCGAGAGGAGCTTCACCTTTCGCTGTGCCATGAGCAGCAGCATGATGGCGTAGTTGGCCACCCCCTCGGGCGGGTAGGGGGCATTTGCCACACGCATGCCCAGCTCGTAGGCATGGGAAACGTCGATGTGCTCGTATCCGATGGTCCTGGTGGCAAGGTTCTTGATGCCCTCCGCATGGAACGCGTCGAGAAGCTCGGCGTTCATGGGGTTGGTGATGATGCAGAGGGCGTCATAGCCGCTGGCCAAGCCAACGTTCTCGAGGCTGGGGTACTCGGACGTCCAGCCGTACTCGAATCCCATCTCGTGCGCGCAGGCGTCAAGGTAGCCCAGTTCGTCATACTCGCGCAGGGCATAGGCAAAGAGCTTCATGTTGTATCTCCTTAGGTCACGCTCGGTGCGGCTTTATGGTATGCGCGGCAGGAGCATAGATGCATCGTGGCGACCAACGCGAAACACAGCGGTCAAAAGCGGAATAACCGCGAGACGGCAGATGCGAGTTCCGGTTGGCAGCAGTTTTGGTGAGATTCTTTATGTGTCTGTAGCAAAGTCCCAATTCTCTGACCTGCGGTTTATCATGTTTCAAACCTGTTTGTACTGGGGGTATCTCCGAAAAACTGCCACCAACCGTCGATTCCTGCCATCGTGCATCCGAATGGCGTCCGTCCAGAGACTGGGTGGCCCGCCCGGCCTCGTGTGCCGTTGCTGTTGAGAAGAAATTGGACAGAATTCACACCGGGGATGCCCAAGAACGTCCAATTCCTTCTCCGCAGTGCTCGTCCAGGCGCAGTGTGGGGTGCCGGCAAATCGGGTGCTTGCCCATCTCGTCCATCAATCTGCACACGGAGATAATCTCAGTGCGTGTGCACTAGATTATTTCCCTCCGAAGGTTTATCTCCTGCTGCGCTGGGTACCTAGATAGACGGTATGAAGATAGATGCCGGCTTGTCTCAAGGAAAGAAGCGCACATGAAGCAATTTAAGACAGAGTCCAAGAAGCTCTTGGACCTCATGATCAACTCGATTTACACCAACAAGGAAATCTTCCTGCGCGAGCTCATCTCCAACGCGTCGGATGCCATCGACAAGCTTAGCTTTGAGAGCCTCACCAACCCGGACGTCCATGTTGACCAGGACTCGCTTGCCATTCGCCTGGCCTTCGACAAGGACGCGCGCACCATCACAGTGAGCGACAACGGCATTGGCATGACCAAGGAGGAGCTCGACAAGAACCTGGGCACCATTGCCCACTCGGGCTCGGAGGCCTTCAAGGAGGCAAACGCCGAGCACCAGGGCCAGGACATGGACATCATCGGCCAGTTTGGCGTGGGCTTCTACTCCGCCTTCATGGTCGCCGAGAAGGTCCGCGTGGTGAGCCGCGCGTACGGCTCGGACGAGGCCTTTGCGTGGGAGTCGGACGGCAGGAGCGGCTACACCATCGAGCCCGCCGCAGAGGGCGAGCTCTCGGGCGAGAACGACCACGGCACCGACGTGACGCTCTACCTGCGTCCCTCGACCGACGAGGACAACACCGACCGCTTCCTCTCCGAGTGGGGCCTGCGCGACCTCGTGACGCGCTACTCCAACTACGTGCGCCATCCCATCCAGATGATGGTCACCAAGAGCCGCGAGAAGCCCAAGCCCGAGAACGCCGGCGACGACTACAAGCCCGAGTACGAGGATTACCAGGAGCTCGAGACCCTCAACTCCATGACGCCCATCTGGAAGAAGCGCTCGAGTGAGGTCAAAAAGGAGGACTACGACGAGTTCTACAAGTCGACCTTCCACGACTGGGAGAAGTCGCAGCGCACGATTAGCTTCCACGCCGAGGGCGCGCTCTCGTACGACGCCCTGCTCTTCATCCCGTCCGAGCAGCCCTTCGACCTCTACAGCAAGGACTACGAGAAGGGCCTCGCGCTCTACTCCTCGAACGTCCTCATCCAGGAGAAGTGCGCCGACCTCTTGCCCGACTACTACAACTTCGTGCGCGGCATCGTCGACTCGCCCGATGTGTCGCTCAACATCTCCCGCGAGACGCTGCAGCAGAACTCGCAGCTCAGGGCCATCGCGCGTCGCATCGAGAAGAAGATCCACTCCGAGCTCGAGGACATGCGCGACAACGATCGCGAGGGCTACGAGAAGTTCTTCGGCAACTTTGGTCGCGGCCTCAAGTTTGGCATCTACAACTCCTATGGCTCGAAGGCCGCCGACCTCGCCGACCTACTGCTGTTCTGGTCGGCCAAGGAGGGCAAGCAGGTCACGCTCAAGGAGTACGTGGCCGCCATGCCCGCCGAGCAGGACAAGATCTACTATGCCGCCGGTGACTCCCGCGACCGCCTGGAGAAGACGCCCGTGGTGACCTCGGCCGTGAACCACGGCTTCGACGTGCTTCTCTGCACGCAGGACGTCGACGAGTTCATGTTCCAGTTCATGCGCACCTACCACGTTGACGCCGTGGCAGGCGACTCCGAGCACAAGGGGACAGACGCCCGCGACATCGAGTTCGCCAACGTCTCCTCCGCCGACCTCGACCTTGCGACCGAGGATGAGAAGAAGGCGGCCGACGAGGCGACCACCGAGCACAAGGACCTCATCGACGAGCTCAAGGGCGACCTCGGCGACAAGGTCTCTGACGTGCGCGTGGCCGCAGGCCTGGGCGACGCCCCTGCGACGATTGCCTCGGAGGGCCCGGTCTCGCTCGAGATGGAGCGCGTGATCAGCCAAGGCCCCGAGGCGGCTTCTGCCCCCAAGGCCCAGCGCGTGCTGCAGCTCAACGCCGCGCACCCCGTCTTTGGCAAGCTCGTCGCGGCAAAGGACGCTGGCGACAAGGACCGCCTCAAGCTCATGGGCTCCATCCTCTACGACCAGGCGCTTCTCGTCGAGGGACTTCCCATCGACGACCCGGTGGAGTTCGCCAAGAACGTGACCGAGCTCATGTAGTTGCCTGCGGAGGGTGCCGCGCGCTGCTATTCGGCGGCTGCGGTGCCCTCCGCCTTGCCTGCGGCGCCATCGTCGCTACTGGCGGCATTCGCCCTCGTGACCTCCTTGGAGGGAACGAGGGCGTTCTTGTCGGCGCACCCCATGATGAGCTGGTTGAGCTCGGAGATGTATGCCTGCGCCAGGCTCGAGAGCTTGCGCTCGCGGTGCACCACGTAGCCCACGTTCATGACCTCGTCCACGTCGAGCGGGATGGCCACGATGCCGTCGAGCATCTCGTCCGAGCGCACGCCCGTCGAGACGAGAAACCCGTCGTAGCAGCGCAGGAGGCTCGTCATGGTCGCGCGGTCGCTCACGGTGATGCGCTGGCGGTGGGGAAGCGACGAGAGCGGCTCCTCCGAGTAGTAGAGCGATCCCTCGGGCCCCTGCTCGAAGGTGTAGCGCGGGTACTCCTCGAGGTCCTGCACGCGCAGGCTCTCGTGCCCCGCGAGGGGGTGTCCCTCGCGCATGAAGACGTGGGGTCGGGCCCGAAAGAGCGAGACAAAGCGAAGGTTTGCCTCGTCCAGGCGGCGCTTGAGCACGCGCTCGTTGTAGGTTGAGAGGTAGAGCACGCCTATGTCGCTCCTGAAGGTGCGCACGTCGTCGATCACGTCGGCCGTGCGGGTCTCTCGCAGCGTGAAGTCGCAGGTCTCGTCGTTGCGCTTGGCCACGAACTCCGTGAAGGCGTTCACCACGAAGGCGTAGTGCTGAGAGGAGACCGAGAGCTTGTGGTAGGTGTCCTCGCGGTTGCTCGAGTAGTGGCGGATCATGAGGTCGGCCTGCTCGACAACCTGGCGCGCGTAGGCGAGAAGCTCCACGCCCTCGGAGGTGAGCGTGATGCCCTTGTTGGTGCGGTTGAAGACCTTGACGCCCATCTCCTCCTCGAGCTCGCGGATGGAGGTCGAGAGCGCCGACTGCGAGATGTAGTGGCTGTGGGCGACGGAGTTGATCGACCCGCTCTCCGCGACGGCGATGAGGTAGCGCAGCTGCTGGAGGCGCATGCTAGTCCTCCTCGCGCTGGCCGGGGAACATCTTGCGCTCGGAGAACTCGGCCTGCACGGTCGCGAGCATGAGGTCGACGTCCTCGAGGCCGAGGTGGCGCTCCTTCTCGTTCTTGCTCAGGGTGCCGCGGCGCCGCGCCCAGTTCTCGAGCGTGGCGGGATGCGTCTCGCGGGGGAGCAGACGCACCTCGGGATCCACGCGACGGCAGATGTCGCGCGTGTCGATGGGCACGATCTTTCCGGCCTTACGCGCCTCGGCGTAGCCGTCCACGTTGAGCATGAACCAGGAGTCCTCGAAGGCGGCGTTGTGGGCCATGTAGGGAAATGCCGTGAGGGCGGCGAGAATGGCCTTCTGCATCTTTTGGTTCTGGCGCAGGGGAGGCACGCCGTCGAGGTCCTTCCAGGTGATGTGGTGGATCTCGGAGAGGGGCACGCCCTTCTCGGCGTACATCTCGGGCATGCCGCAGTAGGCGGAGTAGGGGTTGGTGGGCTTTGCCGTGGGAGTGAGGTTCATGAACTCCAGCCCCACGTTGATCACGTAGCCGCGGTCTGGCTCGCGGTCGGAGGTCTCAAGGTCGATGCCCACCACGGCACCCCACACCGGCGCGTCGACGTAGGCAATGCCCAGGTCGGTGGCTGTGGGGCCAGAGATCCGGGCGACCTCCTCGTCCGAGCGGTGCTGGAGCGTTGCCACTCCGTGGATGAGGTCGGCGTCCGAGAGACGCCGCGCGAGGTTCAGGCCGTTGGTGTTTCTCAGCCGTTCGATGCCATAGCGGTCGCAGATGTCGCGGTTCCTGTCCGCAAGGCCACGCACCAGGTCGAACGAGAACGGCTCGCGGCCTAGGGGTGCTGCCTTCCAGGCGTCCGTGAGGACCTTGATGGCCTCCTCGTTCTTGGAGCGCTCCTGGGTGAGGGAGTCGTCGTCCGTGAGGAAGCCGGGGAAGACAAAGGCGTTTGCCTGCTCGATTGCCTGGGAGAGGTCCATGCTTGCCGCTTTCGCTTGAGGCGGGGTTGCTCCCGCGCTGCCTGTCGTAGTGCTCGGAACTCCCTAGCCTAGCAGAGGAGCGTGACACGAATGTGGCACAGGGATTCGCCCTTGCTCCGGAATATGCCACTTGGGTGGCCAGGGGCACCGTTTCCGTTGCTTGACCTGCAGCTTGCACTTCCCAAACACGAAATGGGCAACGTAGTACCAAGAAGGTGGCTTCTAGAGCTTGCGGCTTGAACGGCTGGCTTCAATCCCGAGGGGTGGTTGCCATGATGCGCACGCAGAGAGAGACAGAGGACGAGTACGAGCGAGGGCTCACCGCAGGTCGCGCGCGGAGGCTTGGTGCCGTGGCAGGGCTCGGTGGCGCCGCCTGTGCTGTTGCTGCCCTGCTGATCGAGGCCCTCGGGAGCGGGAAGCCCCTTGGCGAGGCCGTTCCCCTCGCAGTCGTGGCTGCCGCGTGGTGGGCTATCGCCTGCGTTGCCTTCGACTACTTGGCGCACCTCTGCGCGAGTGCCTACCAGATCTGGAAGGGCACTGCGTACCTGGTCTTCATTCCCGCCTGCGTGGCGATAGACGCCTGCATCCACACGCCGGGGCTCGTTCCGGTCCTGCTGGTCTTCTATCCCGTGGGCACGGCGATTCTCCTCCAGGCAGCGCTTGGGATCAGGGAGTGGGCGCACGGCCGCAACGGCGACGAGGAGCTTGCCCGTGGCCTCGGCGAGTGTCGCACGGGCTCCGCACGACCCAGGCCTATGACGCGATAACCTCCGGCCACGCGTCGCCAAACTTCTTTCGCAGGTCGAGAATGGCCTCGCAGAACGTGTAGCCGTGCGGCGCGGAGGTGCGCACCAGGCGTCCGTCGCGGTAGGCGACGAGGCGGTTCCTGGGAACCGGCTTCCAGAGGTCCTTCTCGGCGTCCCCACCGAGCGGCTTGGTCGAGAAGACGATGGCGTCTTCCGAGAGCTGCCGGTAGTTGAGCGTGTCCTCGGACGTGTTCGTGTGCACGTAGGTGTAGGTGCCGTCGTCCATGATGAGGTTCAGGCGGTTGAGGTTGGAGATCTGCGAGAGCGCACCAGCCAACGCGTCGAAGGTGCCGTTGAAGTCCAGCGCACCGCCCGCGCGCATGGCCGCCTCGTCCAGGACGTCGAGAAGGAAGAGCATCGTGCGCTCGCTGTCGGTCTCGCCGCGCTCGCGACGGTCATAGCCCGCGAGCAGCTCCTCGTTGAAGAGAATGCCATTGTGGATGAGGGTCCACTCGCGCCCGGAGATGTCCGAGCCCAGGAAGGGGTGGCAGTTCTCGACGCTCTGCGCACCGCAGGTGGAGAAGCGAATGTGCGCCTTCAGGCGGCAGGCTTCGACGGGCTGCTCGAGGATCTTGGGCAGGAGGGCGGACTCGTAGGCCGGGATGGGCTCGCGCCAGAGCACGACGTCTGCCTCGGGGTCGCCGGGCTTGCCGTGGTCGTCTCGCCACGAGAGACCCCAGCCATGCGGGTTGTCATGGCTGTGGGTGTAGAACTCCCTCAGGTAGGCGTTGGCCAAGACCGGCCTTCCCGAGTTGATCGCGAAGAGCTCGCACATGCCGGGCGTCCGATCTCAAGCGGGTGCAGGTACGCAAACGATGATAGCGCGTCCCGTGTGACGGCGCTGTTTCGGGTCCTTGTTAGTACCCCACGGTGCAGGGGAAGCCAAGGTCGCGTACGCGCTGGGCGATGGCGTCGAGGGTCTCTCTTGGCGCCTTACTAAGGCCCGAGGCAGGCGTGTCGCGGTCCACGGTGTAGATGGTCACGCCCTCCGGCCTAATGCGCTCAAGTGCTGAGAGCCACGCACCCACGTGTCCCTCGTCCGTGTTGTCAAGCGAGCGACCCTCGTAGCTCCCGCGAAGGAAGATGGTCTGGACGATTACATGCCCCTCGAAGGATGCGAACGTCTCCACCTGGCGCTCCACGTCGTAGGAGACGCGAGGCCGGTCCAGCGCGGCAATGTAGGCAGTGTCAACGGTGTCCAGCTTGAGGACGTTTCTGTCCACGCGGAGAAGCGTGGCGTGGACGTCTGGCCGCGCAGCCTGCGTGCCGTTTGAGAGCACGGTCACGTGCGCTTCTGGCGCGTAGCGGTCGCGAAGGGAGAGCGCCGCGTCCACGGCGGCCGGGAAGACGGGGCTCGCGGTGGGCTCGCCGTTGCCGGCAAAGCAGATGTCATCGAGGCGCTCGCGCTTCTCGGCCATCGCCGCCAGGGCCTCTTCCAGGGCAGATGTCATCTGGTCAAGCGTCACGTAGCCGTCGTGGGTGCGACGCTGGTCGTTGAAGCCGTTCTCGCAGTATAGGCAGTCGAAGGTGCAGATCTTTCCCGTCCCCGGCATGAGGTTCACGCCAAGGGAGACGCCAAAGCGCCTGCTGATAACTGGTCCAAATACGGGACTCTGGTTGAGGAACGTGGGCATGCTCGTGGCCTCCAGCGCTACCGGTCAAGTCGCCTAGATCTCGTCGGCGAAGGTGACAAAGTCGAGGTTGCCAATGGACTCGATGAAGAGGCTCTTGCGCCCCATCGAGGAGAGCTCCACGGAGAAGGTCGCCGCCGTGCCCTTCCTGCCGTCCTGGCCGCGAATGACCTCGAAGTTCTCGTACGTGCAGTCCCATGAGTGGAGCTTGCGGAGAAGCTCTCGCACGCCCGAGGGCTCGTCGAACTCAACGTAGACGTCGAAGGTCTTTGACGCTCGCCTGATCACACGGTCGAGGCGGTTCAGGCCCTCGAAGGTCAGGATAACGAAGAAGAGGCCGATGAGCGCGCCCTCCGCAAAGCCGATGCCCGCTGCCAGGCCGATGCACGCGCAGGCCCAGAGGCCGGCTGCGGTGGTGAGGCCGCGCACCTCGTTCTTGCCCGTCACGAGGATGGTGCCCACGCCGAGGAAGCCCACGCCCGAGATGACCTGCGCGCCGATGCGGTTGATGTCGCCGTTCGCGTCGGGGAACTGGTGAAGGACGTACTCGCTCACGATCATGGCCATGGCGGCGCCAATGCACACGAGGACGTGGGTCTTGATGCCCGCGCCCTTGTTGTGGAACTCGCGGTCTATGCCGATGGCCAGGCCAACGAGGGTCGCGATGAGCAGCCGCAGAAAGACGGCATGGGCACCCCATGCCGCCGTCTCTGCCACAAAGCTCTGCCAGGCCTCACCGATCATCTTGCCGTGCGCTCCGTGCTACTCGTCGCCAAAGCTGATGCCCAGGAGCTTGGCCTCGCGCACGAGGTCGCAGTTGGGGTCAACGTACTTGAGCTTGCCGGCCACGTCCTCGAGGGGCACGCGGCACATCTTGCCGCCGACCTTCGCGATCATGTAGCCGTACTTGCCCTCGAGGCAGCCGCGCGCCGCCTCCACGCCGCACTGCGTGGCAAAGATGCGGTCCTGGGAGTCTGGCTGGCCGCCTCGCTGGGTGTGGCCGGGCACTGCCACGCGGACCTCGCGGTCGGTCCTGCGGGCAATCTCCTCTGCGATGTCGTAGGCAACGGAGGGCTTCACGCGCTGCGCGACGAGCTTCTTGTAGTCCTTCTTCTTCATCGCCGCCTCCTCCTTGGAGATGGCGCCCTCGGCGCAGACGATGATCGCAAAGCGGCCGCCGTTCTCCTCGCGCCTGTCGATGGCCTTGACCACGTTGTCCATGTCGTAGGGGATCTCGGGGATGAGAATGACGTCGGCACCGCCAGCAACGCCTGCGTAGAGGGGAATCCAGCCAACCTTGTGGCCCATGATCTCGATGACAAAGACGCGGCCGTGTGAGCTTGCCGTGGTGTGGATGTCATCGATGCAGCGCGTGGCCACGTCGGTTGCCGAGGTGAAGCCAAAGGTGATGTCGGTGCCCCAGGTGTCGTTGTCGATGGTCTTGGGGAGCGCGATCACGTGCAGACCCTCCTGCGAGAGGCGGTTTGCCGTCTTGGTGGACCCGTTTCCGCCCAGCACGAAGAGGCAGTCGAGCTTGAGGTTCTTGTAGGTGCGCTTCATGGCGGGCACCTTCACAGTGCCGTCCGCCTCGGGGACGTCGAGCAGCTTGAAGGGCGTGCGGCTGGTGCCGAGCACGGTGCCGCCCTGCGCGAGGAGGCCAGAGAAATCGCCGGGCGTCATCTGGATGTAGCGGCTGTGAATGAGGCCCTGGTAGCCGTCGAGGAAGCCGTAGATCTCCACGTCCTGCTTGGTGTTGTGCATGATGGTCTTGACGATTGCGCGCATGGTCGCGTTGAGCGCCTGGCAGTCCCCGCCGCTGGTGAGAAGGCCGATCCTCAGCATGTTTCATCCTCTCCTGTGGTCCGTCGCCCCTGACGGACGCCTGAGGAAAGTGTGGCACAAGTTGGCGCTGCAGGTGGGGCCGGCCGTCAGCGGGTGCTGGCCCGGCGCAGGCGTTGGCCTTGCGCGGGGCCAGCTGGGCGAAGCCATGGTCATAGCGAGAGGAACAGCTGGTGGACCCTGAGGTCTGGGTCAAGCTCGGGATGGAAGGCGAAGCCGAGCTGAGTGCCCTGCCGCACGGCCACCACGTTTCCATCCACGCGCGCCAGGACCCGGACGCCCGCACCCGCATCCACCACGCGGGGCGCGCGGATGAAGGTCATGGGCACCTCTCGGCCAACGCCTGTGACGTCTGCCGTCGCATGGAAGCTCCCGAGCTGACGTCCGTAGGCGTTGCGTTCCACGGTCACGTCCATCGTGGCCAGGCGCGGCGTGCCCTTGTCGTCATGCGCGGCGAGCCTCCTCGCCAGGAGGATGAGCCCGGCGCAGGTCGCAAGCACCGGCATGCCGTCGAGAACCCGTTCGCGGATCGGCTCGAGCATGCCGAGCTCCTCGAGGAGGCGTCCCTGGACCGTCGACTCGCCACCCGGGAGCACCAGGCGGTCGAACGGACGGGAGAGGTCCTCGAGGCCACGCAGCTCGAAGGCCTTCTCGCCAAGCTCAGCAAGGCGGGCCTCGTGCTCGGCGAAGGCTCCCTGCAGGGCGAGAACCGCGGTCGCCATTACTTGCCCCTCTCGGCCATGAGCAGGTCTATCTCGTCCTTGTTGATGCCAACCATGGCCTCGCCGAGGTCCTCGGAGAGGGCGGCCACCTTCTCGGGGTCGTCAAAGTTGGTGACGGCGCCGACGATGGCGCGGGCGCGCTTGGCTGGGTCGCCGCTCTTGAAGATGCCCGAGCCCACGAAGACGCCCTCGGCGCCCAGCTGCATCATGAGCGCGGCGTCCGCGGGGGTGGCAACGCCGCCTGCGGCAAAGTTGACCACCGGGAGGCGGCCGCTGTCGTGCACGGAGCGCACGAGTTCGACCGGTACCTGCAGGCGCTTCGCCTCCTCGAAGAGCTCGTCGTCGCGCAGGCTCACCACGTGGCGGATCTGCGCGTTGATGAGGCGCATATGGCTCACGGCCTGCACAACGTCTCCCGTGCCCGGCTCGCCCTTGGTGCGGATCATCGACGCGCCCTCGGCGATGCGGCGAAGTGCCTCGCCCAGGTCGCGCGCGCCGCAGACGAAGGGCACCGCGAACTGGGTCTTGTCGATGTGGCAGACGTCGTCGGCGGGGGAGAGGACCTCCGACTCGTCGATGTAGTCGATGTCGATGGCCTGGAGCACCTGCGCCTCCACAAAGTGGCCGATGCGGCACTTGGCCATGACGGGGATGGAGACTGCGGCCTGGATGCCCTTGATCATGTGGGGGTCGCTCATGCGGCTCACGCCGCCCGCCGCGCGGATGTCCGCCGGGATGCGCTCGAGCGCCATGACGGCGCACGCGCCAGCCTCCTCGGCAATGCGTGCCTGCTCAGGGGTGGTGACGTCCATGATGACGCCACCCTTGAGCATCTGGGCCAGCTCGCGGTTGAGCTTTGCTCGCTCCGGTCCGGGCGCCGGTGTGGTGGTCTTCTCGTCCTGTGCCATTGTCGTCCTCCTCGTTCTGGCGTGTTCGTGTGGCTACGTAGGGTAGGCTCAATATGGTCATAGTGAAATGCCCAGAACGTGATAGGTTGATAGGGCCAAAATAAGGCCAGTGTTACCGTTTCGATAAAGCCAGAGGTCGAGAGGATGGTCGCATGCGAGGCATTGACCTCACCGGGCGAGGGGAGCTTCCCCTCTACGAGCACCTCTACCGGTGCATTCGTGACCAGGTTGTGACGGGCGAGATTGCAGCGGAGGAGCGGCTGCCCTCGCGGCGCACCCTCGCGGAGCGCCTGGGGGTGAGCGTGGTCACCGTGGAGGGGGCCTATGCTCAGCTTGTCGCCGAGGGGTACGTGGTTTCCCTGCCCCGCCGCGGCTACTACGCGGCGAGTCTTCCCACTTTGCCGGACATGCCCGCCGCGGCGCCTGCTCCGGATTTGCCCGGCGGGGAGCACAAGGTAGCGCATGGCGACGAATGTGCCGCAGATGGAGTGAGGTACGACCTCGCTCGTGGCTCCAGCGTCGCCTCACCGGGGGCAGCCCGGCTCTGGGAGCGGGCTCTGCGCGATGTCATCTCGCACGAGCCGGACGACGTCCTCTATCGCACGCCGCCTGCTCGCGGCGTGATGCGCCTCCGCGAGGCGATAGCCGACCACCTTGCGCGCTCAAGGGGGATGTCGGTGAACCCAGAGCTGGTGGTCGTGGGTGCCGGAGCGCAGGCGCTCTATGGGCTTGTCGCGCAGCTCCTGCGCGGGTGCGGTCCCGTGGGGGTCGAGGACCCTGGCTACGCCCGTGCGAGCGAGACCTACCGCGCACATGGGCTTGACGTGCGCTACCTGCCACTCGACGCCGAGGGCATTTCGGTGCGGGCCCTGCGTGGGTCTTGCGCTGCCGTTGCCCACGTGATGCCGTCGCACCAGTTTCCCACTGGTCGCGTGATGAGCGTCGCGCGTCGCTACGAGCTTCTGGGGTGGGCCGCCGAGAAGGACCGGCGCTACCTCGTCGAGGACGACTACGACTGCGAGCTGCGGCTTGCCGGCCGTCCCATCCCGGCGCTCGCGAGCATCGACGCCACGGGCAGCGTTCTCTACCTCAACACCTTCTCGAAGAGCCTGTCGTCCGCGCTGCGCATCGCGTACCTGGTGCTGCCGGCATCGCTCGACACCATGTTTGGCGATCGGCTGGGGTTTCTCTCCTCAACCGTGCCCGCGATCGACCAGGTCGCCCTTGCCCATGCGCTCGAGTCCGGCGCGTACGAGAGGCACGTCGCCCGCTATCGCCGCGGGATGCGAGAGGTGCGCGACGCGCTGGTCGAGGGGCTCCTCGATGGTCCGGCGAGTGGACGCGTGCGCGTCGAGGAGGCAGACTCCGGCATTCACCTCGTGCTTGCGTTCGAGGACGACGGCCGAGGGGAGCGAGGGATCGCCGCCGCGGCGTGCGCAGCGGACGTGGGGCTGGCTCCGCTCTCCTCGTTCGCACACGTCCCGGAGCATGCGGCGGCAGGCGATGGCCGCGCCAGGTTCGTTGTGCAGTACGACGGGCTCTCGGTCGAGGACGCCCGCGCCGCCGCCAGCGCGCTTGGCCCCGTGCTATAGGCCGAGCTTGTCTCTCACCTGGGGGAACGGCAGAACGGCGGGCTGCTCGGGGAGATGCTCGCCCAGGTCACGCTCCATCCACACCGTGTCGTACCAGCGTCCAAACTTGTAGCCGCAGCTTTGGAAGCGGCCAATCTCGCGGTAGCCGCAGCGCTCGTGAAAGGCCACGCTCGCGTTATCGAGGTGGGTGTCAGGCGTGCTAGTGGTGGCGATGCAGGCGTAGAGGTTGAGAACGCCCTGGGCAGCGAGCGCGCGCTCAAGCTCCCGGTAGAGCGCCGAGCCAGCGCCATTCCCGCACTTCTCGCGCGCAATGTAGATGGAGGTCTCGACGCACCAGGCATATGCGGCGCGGCCGTAGTAGGGGCTTGCGTAGGCGTAGCCCACCGCCACGCCCGAAGGGTCGCGCGCCACCAGCCAGGGATGCGTGGAAGTGATTCGCTCGATGCGCGAGGACATCTCGCGTGCGCTGGGAGCCTCATACTCGAAGGTGATCGCGGTGTCGCGCACGTAGGGAGCGTAGATCGCGGCTATCTCTGCGGCATCGGCGCTGGTCGCTGTCGCAATGCTGAGCTTATCCATGTGGGTCCCTCCTCGGTTGGCTGGGGTCAACTATAGCGGTGGGCGCATCGCGGGGGCCGCCGGGCTCGGGCGTTGACGCGCTGCCACGCTCATCGAAGGGGGCGCGCAATTTGCTTGAGTCCGGCCTGTTGGATCCGGCCTGTTTCAGTGTTTCTCGCGGCCACGCCTCTGGACGCTCCCCTGTGATAGAGTGCGCTCACGGATGCCGCCCCCACCCGGTGCGGCGCCTGGGCGAGAATGGATGCAGCGCCGGACGTCTTGGGTTCTGGCGCACAAGTGGTTCGAAAGGCGGTTTGGCATGGCAGACGAGCAGGACTGCACAACGGCTGGGGGATGCGGGGAGGCGGTCGACCCAACGCGCCTTCCTCACGAGAAGCTCGAGGAGATGCAGCTCGAGGGCGTGCGCCGCACGCTGGTCAACTGCTATGAACACATCCCGTTCTACAAGCGCTCCTTCGACGAGGCGGGCTTTGACCCCTATCACCTGGCCTCCCTCGATGACCTTGCCAACGCGCCGTTTGTGACCAAGCAGGACCTCCGTGACGCGGCGCCCTACGGCATGCTTGCCGTGCCTCTCTCCGACGTGCGCGAGGTCCACATGTCCTCCGGTACCACGGGCGTTGCCACGCTTGGTGCCTATACCCAGCATGACCTCGACTTCTGGTCCGACTGCTTCGCCCGCGGCATCCGCTTTGCGGGCGGTGGCGCCAACGATGTGGTGCAGGTTGCCTACGGCTACGGCCTCTTCACGGGTGGCCTTGGTGCCCACTACGGCGCCCTTGCCTCGGGAGCAACGGTGATTCCCACCTCTGCCGGCAACACTGAGCGCCAGATTCGCATCCTTCGTGAGATGGGCACCACGATTCTCTGCTGCACGCCAAGCTATGCCATGCACATCGCTGACACGGCGTTGGAGATGGGCCTCGACCCCTCCCGCGCTTTCCATCTCAAGGCGGGAATCCACGGCGCCGAGCCTTTCTCTGACAACTTCCGCGCCGAGCTCGAGCGCAAGCTCGGCTACAAGGTGCTCGACATCTACGGTCTCACGGAGACGATGGGCCCGGGCGTGGCCTGCGAGTGCCTCGAGCAGGACGGCCTTCACCTGGCGGAGGACCATTTCTTTGCCGAGATCATCGACCCGGCTACCGGCAAGCGCCTGCCGGACGGCGAGTGGGGCGAGCTCGTCCTCACCACGCTCGACCGCGAGGCGTCGCCTGTCGTGCGCTATCGCACGCGCGACATCACGCGCATCCTGCCTGGCGAGTGCCCCTGTGGCTGCACCCACAAGCGGATCGACCGCCTGCACGGCCGCACCGATGACATGCTCATCATCCGTGGCGTGAACGTCTTCCCGTCGCAGATCGAGGACGTTATGAAGACCTTCGACCAGGTCTCTAGCTGGTACCAGATCGAGGTCGGCACCGACGAGCGCTCGCTGGACGTGGTCACGCTCAAGGCCGAGGCAAACCCCGACTTCGACTTCGACCAGACCGGTGCCATCGAGGCCCTGCAGCGTCAGATCTCCGCGCGCCTCAAGACCGACCTCTCCGTTGGCGTCAAGGTTCGCATCGTCGAGCCCAAGTCCATCTCACGCAGCACTGGCAAGGCAAAGCGCGTCATCGACACGAGGAAGGGGATTAAGTGATGATCAAGCAAATCTCGGTCTTTCTCGAGAACGACAAGGGCCGTCTGGCGGCGCTCTGCCGCTGCCTCGCAGACGCGGGTGTCAACATGAGCGCCCTCTCGATCGCCGACACCCCCGAGTACGGCCTGGTGCGCATCGTGTGCAACGAGGCGGACAAGGCCAAGGCCGCGCTCGATGCGGCAGGGTATCGTGCGCGGGTGACCAAGGTCACCGCTGTCGCCGTGCCTAACCGCCCGGGCGGGCTGGCGGAGCTTCTCGAGACGCTCGACGACGCGGACATCTCGGTGGAGTACGGGTACTGCTTCTCCCACCAGGACGGCAACGCCATCTTTGCCCTTAAGGTTACGGATCCCGCACAGGCCGCGGAGGCCGTCTTCGCCATCGAGCGTGCTGGCTTCCAGATCCTGGAGGAGGGCGAGCTGGACTAGGCCCGCTCGAGCTCCTGGTTCTGACCCTGGCTCTTCGTGATGCTTTGAAGAGAAGGCCCCTCCGGCGCGCTTTCGACGCCGGAGGGGCCTTCTCGTACGGAATCCCGTCTGAACCCCCTGCTCCGGCGTCATTTCGGCGCCGGTGGGCCCATCTCGTACGGAATCCCGCCTGAATCCCCTCCTCCGGCGCCCGTTTCTCGCCGGAGGGAGCGTTTCCGCAGCCGCGCGCCCGTACCTGCGGCGTCCTTCTCGGCGTGCCGCCTTACAGGCGCTCGAAGAGCGACGCGCTTCCCGTGCAGTCGTCATCGATGTTGGCAGGCAGCGCCGGGACCATGGCCTCGATGAGCTTGCGCAGCAGGTGGAGGTTCTCGTTGAAGACGCGCAGCACGTCGTCGTTGGTGACGGCGGCATACTTGCCCAGGCCGGAGTCGTAGTCGGTGACCAGGCTCACGTTTACGTAGTGCATGCCCAGCTCGCGGGCGAGCCACGCCTCGGGGTACTGCGTCATGTTCACCACCGACCAGCCCATCTTCTGGAACCACTCGCTCTCGGCGGTGGTCGAGAAGCGCGGCCCCTGGATGGTGACGACAGTCCCGCCGTCGTGCACGGGAATGCCCAGCTCGCGGCACTTCTCGACGGCGACCTTGCGCATGGTCTCGCAGTAGGGGTGAGCTGCGGAGAGGTGCTGCACGCCCAGCCCCAGGTCATGCGTGAAGAACGTGTCGGCACGGCCCCTGGTCCTGTCCACAAACTGGTCGCAGATCACAAAGTCGCCGGGGTGGATGTCAAGCGAGAGGGACCCCACCGAGCACGGCCCTATGACCTGCTTCACGCCCAGCTCGTGCATGCCCCAGAGGTTGGCGCGATAGTTGACCTCGCCGGGGGCAAAGGTGTGCTTGTGGCCGTGGCGGGGGAGAAACGCGACCTTGCGACCGCCGATGGTCCCCACGGTGTAGACGTCGGAGGGCTGTCCCCAGCGCGTGTCAAGGGAGACCTCCTCGTAGTCGCCCTCAAAGAGGCTGTAGAAGCCAGATCCGCCAAAGATGCCAATCTCTGCCTGCGGAAGCTCTGCCATGCGTGACTCCTTTCGAATGAGGTGCGTATGCCCCTGTCCATTGTAGGGTGGCTGCCCTGCTCCGTCACGTGGCGAGCAATCGCCGGCAATCGATACAAAGCGTATATGGATACGTGCATCAAAATGTATTTTACCTATCCAATCGCCATCCCTACCATCAAGACTGAAAGGCGGCGCGCCCCAAGACGTGCTGCAAAGGGGCTGCAGCGCGAGGTTGCCGTCCAGTCGCATGTCGTTGAGGAGGCACACAATGATTCTCGGATTGGGAGTTCCCGAGCTTCTCGTCATTCTTTTGGTTGCCCTGATCATCTTTGGGCCCAAGAACCTACCCAAGCTTGGCTCTGCCATAGGCAAGACCGTCAAGAACGTGCGCGAGGGCATGGAGGAGGGCGATGACGACAAGGCCGTGTCGAAGACCGAGAAGTCCAACCCCTCCGAGAACGTCGAGGAGGTCGTCGCCGACCCCGATGACGCCGACGTCAAGGTTGCCTCAAGCGCCAAGTAACCCTGGTCCCCATTTCCCCAGACCGGACGGCCTCCTTCCTCCGTCCGGTCGGTTCCTACCCCAGATCGCCGAGAAGAGCCAAGCACCTCTGGGCAAGCGGAGACATGTAACGGTCTGCCTTCCAGACCACCGCCTGCCGTGTGGAGAGGCCCTTCTCGGCGATCACCTTTATGAAGCATTCGCCCGTGTCGGTGACGGAAAGCAGCGTCTCGGGGATGATGGCGATTCCCATTCCCCCGCGCGCCCAGGTGCAGGCCGTTCGCTCGTCGTCGACGACGCAGCGCGGCGAGAGCTCCGCCTTGGCCGTGCTGAACGCGGATTGGACCAGCGGCTCGAGACGACGCGCAAGAACCACCGGCACACCCGAGAGCTGCGTGCAGGTGACCTCCATCTCGTCTCCCACCTCGAGTGCGGGCGGCATGATGGCGAGCATGCGCTCGTTCTTGGCGTAGCGGCAGCGCAGTCCGTCGCTCGGGAAGGGGGTACGTACGACGCCGATGTCAACCACGCCTCCCTCGAGCATTTCGAGCACCTGCGGCGTGCTGCCCTCGCGAAGCTCGATCGAGACGTCCGGCGCCGCGACCAGCTCGGTGAGCCTGGTCCCCGGGACCGAGCCAGCGCACGAGGCGTCCACCCCAAGTGTGAGAACGCCGGTCATCCCCTTGCCCACGCCCTCGACGTCGCGCTTTGTGGCCTGGGTTAGTGCGAGAATCCGCGTCGCGCGCTCGTAGAGGAGCTTGCCGGCGTCCGTGAGCGTGGCAGATCGCGGCCCCCTGCGGACGAGCGTGGTTCCCAGCTCGCGCTCCAGCTGCGCCAGCTCGTAGGAGAGCGGTGGCTGCGAGATGTGGAGGCGCCGCGCCGCAGCCGTTATCTGGTGCTCCTCGGCAATGGCTACGAAGTACTCAAGCTGCTTGAGATTCACGCGTTCCTCCCACAGTTTCCGTGCGCAAACCCACCGGAGCGGCGGTGCGCTGCGCGACAACTCATTCGAGAATTGTATGGCGTTGCCATGCGGTATGCACGTACAAAATGGTGCGGGGATGCCGGGCGGCCTCTCTGCGGGGATTCCGGGCTGCTGCGTTGTTTGGATTCTGGGCGACCACTCCGCTGGGATTCCGGGCGGTCCCTCTGGGTAGAATGGGAAAGACGTTGACGCCCGGCGGCACCCCTTGCCGGCACACACGAAGGGTGAGGTTCACATGGCCCGCAACAGCGACGAGTACCCCAGCTACGAGGTCCCAGGAGAGGACTTCGACCCCAAGCGCGAGGTCGAGGAGGCAATCGACGCTGGCGAGAAGGCCCTTGCCTGCCTTGACCGGGCGGCGGAGTGCCTGAGCAGCGCCTCCGGCTGGGGCATGCTCGACATCTTTGGGGGTGGCCTCATCTCGGGGCTGGCCAAGCACCATCGCATCGACGAGGCACAGGAGGCCCTCCGGGAGGCGCAGAACTCGCTTCAGGCGTTCTCGCGCGAACTCTCTGACGTCCGCGAGGTCTCCGGCCTCAAGGTGGACATAAGCCGAGGCTGGACCTTCGCGGACTTCTTCTTTGACGGCGCCATCTCCGACATCGTGGTCCAGAGCAAGATCGAGGACGCGCGCAACCGTGTGGATAGCGCGCGCGACACTGTGCGAGAGACCCTCTCGCGCCTGGAGAAGCTCCGGTAGCACTGCCTGACGCGACGAAACGGGCAGCTTGCGCTGCGCTTACAGCTTGTTCAAACAAGTTGTAGAGATTGTGCAGTTAACCATGCAGCAACACGCGTCCTCCGTGCAGTGGGTACCGTAACCATCAGGAACACCGCTATGAAAGGAGGACGGAATGAAGATCAAAAGCCTGAGCAGACTGCAGAAGAAGGTCCTTGACGCCTGCATGGACGGCTGGTTCATGAGCGGCGAGTACACCGCCACCTTCGACAACCATCGTCGCAGCTTCGAGGCGGACAGCCCCATCTGGCTCTACCGTGACATCGAGCGCTGGTACGCAAGCCATGCCGCCAACCACGGGGACTCCCACCTGCTCGTCAAGTGCACCAGGGTCGATTAGGGGCCGCGAGCCCCGGCACCCCGGTGCCAACGGGACCAAGACACAGCACTTGTCGCAAGCAGGACCCTATGGGGTCTTTTTTGTTAGGCTTCGAGGTGTCGCGTCGCCGCGCCGCCCCCGAATTACCTTTGGGCAGTCTGGAATTCCAAGGAGGAAGCCATGCCCCTCTCGCTCAACTCTGCCCTCGATGACCTGAGGCTCTCTGGCATCAGGCGCTTCTCGTCGCTTGCTGCGCAGACCCCTGGCTGCATATCGCTCACGCTGGGCGAGCCTGGGGAGGACACGCCCGCCAACGTGCGCGCGCGGGTGGGCGAGGACCTCGATCGCGGGCTCACGCACTATCCGCCCAACAACGGCTTTCCCTGGCTTCGCGAGGCCATCTGCGCATGGGAGGCCGAGCGCGGGGTGTCGCTCTCGCCCGCAAACGTGATCGTGACCGACGGGGCCACCGAGGCGCTCTTCTGCGCCATCACGGCACTTCTCAACTCCGGCGACGAGGTGGTCATACCCACTCCGGCGTTTCTGCTCTACGACTCTCTCGTGAGGTTGGCGCGTGGCGTGCCCGTGGCGCTCGACACCACGCCGAACGACTTCCAGATTGACCCTCAGGAGCTTTCCCGCGCGATTACGCCACGCACTAAGGCCATAATGATCACCTCACCAAACAACCCCACGGGGTGCGTCCTCGACCGCAGGAGCATGGACGCCGTGGCCGACGCCGCCCGGACGCACGGCGTCTACGTGATCTGCGACGACGTCTATGGCGAGCTCTGCTACGAGCCGGGCTACCGGCGCTTCTCGGCACTCTATCCCGAGCTTGCCGAGCAGACCATCGTTGCCAATAGCTTCTCCAAGCCCTGGGCAATGACCGGCTGGCGTCTTGGCTGGGCGGGCGCCGGCGAGAAGGTCGCTGCTGCCATGGCAAAGGTGCACCAGTATGCGGTCTCGTCGGTGCCGGCGTTTATCCAGCATGCGGCCGTCGAGGCTCTTTCCACGGACACGACGCCCATGCGCGAGTCCTATCGAGCGCGGCGCGACCTCACCCTCGAGGCACTTGCACGCATGGGGCTTGCCTCCGTGACGCCGGGCGGGGCCTTCTACGCGTTTCCCAGCATCGAAGGGCTTGGGCTTTCCAGCGAGGAGTTCTGCGAGCGCGCCATTCGGGAGGCGGGGGTTGCCCTGGTCCCGGGGTCGTGCTTTGGCGGCGAGAACCACGTGCGCCTGAGCTATGCCACGGACGAGAAGACCCTGGTCACCGGCCTCGAGCGGCTGGGGGCGTTTGTGGGCTCGCTTCGGGGATAGCGCCGGCGGCTGTGGTCACCAGCGCCTCGGCAGACGCTACTCGCTGTCCACCACGTGCGCCATCATGAGCAACAGTGCAACGGCGACGCCCTGCTCGAGCGACGCCTTGCGGATCCACTCGTCGCGCGTGTGGGGAAGACCGCCCGCGATGGTGCCCACGCACACGGCGGGAACGCCGAGCGAGAGCGGCACGTTCGCGTCGGTCGAGGAGCTCACGTGGCGTGCGCGCATGCCAAGGATGGCCTGGATGGCCTCGTCGCAGCGGCGCGTGAGGCGACGCTCGGCGCTCTCACTCACGTCGCCTGCGGCCGGGCGGCGGCCGATGACGCTTACGTGGACGTCCATGTCGTCGCGGGCGTCTGCGCGGGCCACAAGGTCGCGGAGCTTCTCGTCCATCTCCTGGAGGCACGCCTCGCTCGTGGAGCGAAACTCGCAGAGGCACGAGGCCTCGCTTGCGATGCTGTTGACCGTGGTGCCGCCCTCGATGAGGCCGACGTTGCAGGTGGTTCGGGCGTCCGTTGGCCGCGGGAGGTCGTACATGGCACACACGATGCGCGAGAGCCGTTCGATCGCGTTGGGGACGCCCCAGTTCTTCCAGCTGTGGCCGCCCTGCGTGTGCACGCTTATGCGATAGCGAAGCGACCCCACGGCTTCGGTGACCACCTCGGGAAAGTGAGCGTCGAGTGCGGTGAGCTCGGTCACGGGGGCGGTTGCCTCGCGCATGAGCTGCTTGGTGCCCCTGAGGTTGCCCAGGCCCTCCTCGCCGGAGTTTGCCACCATCACGACGCAGGTGTCGAGCTTGGGCTGGTGCTTCAGGAACCACTTGGTGGCCATGAGCAGCGTTACCAGGCAGGCGGTGTCGTCGCCGATACCCGGAGCGTACATGTTCTCCTCGTCCTCGGTGAGCGGAAGCTCGCCCGTGTCTGGGAAGACCACGTCGGTGTGGGCCGAGAAGACCGCGCGCCCGGGTGCCGCGCGGTCGCCCAGAACGCACACGACGTTTCTCGCCTCGTCAACGGTGACGTCGGTTGCGCCCTGCTCTTTGAGCCAGGTTGCGACAAACCAGGCGCGACGTCCCTCGGCGCCCGTGGGGGCGCCAATGCGGCCAATCGCTCGCAGGAGTTCGAGCGATTCCTCGCGCACCTCGTGCGCGAACTCCAGCGCGATGCAGGTCTCCCTTGCGTTCATGCGGTCCTCCAGTGGCATGGCTGCTGTTCATGGGTGAGGTCGTTAGCCAAAGCATACTCAAAACCCCTCTGTGCGGAGCGCTGCGTGTAGATGGGTTTGCTGGCGGGGGCCGGGCGCAGCTGTTTCCGACCGTACTGCGATAACCCGCCCTCCGGCGCCACTTCGGCGCCGGAGGGTGCAACCCGCACGAAATCCCGCCGGGAACATCGGTCCCGGCGTCTTTTCGGCGCCGGAGGGTGGGTTATGGCGGGGATTTCCTCCGAAGTGGGGCCTCCGGCGCCGTTTTCTCGCCGGAGGGTTCGTTGTCGCAGCGATTGCGTACGAGAGCTCCCTCCCGGCGCCAAAATGACGCCAGAGCAGGGGCTTGCGAAGCAATCGCGTACGAGAGTTCCCTCCCGGCGCCGTCGCGGTGATGGGCTCGCGCCGACGAGAGTCCATGCGCGGCATCCCGTGCACAAAAATCGCGGTTGCAGGTCAAAATTCTGGGTTCCGCTTAGTATCACCTCGCAAGTACCATTTCCCTACCTGCGGCTCCGCAAAAAGTTAGAGC
>Ga0256406_1002630_pt1 | contig 24682 bp, 14 predicted proteins | sample RumenRJG_03DNA_FD_185986 | JGI IMG/M metagenome (GOLD analysis project Ga0256406, IMG submission 185986) | Bovine rumen microbial communities from Lethbridge, Alberta, Canada - RJG_03 | ecosystem: Host-associated > Mammals > Digestive system > Stomach > Rumen | place: Canada: Alberta | collected...
ATTGTCATCGTAGACTCTCTCCTGAGCATCCATATCTCCATCTACGATGGTCCCTTCAGGATTATTCGGACTGAACTTTACCGTATATGTATTCGCTTTCCAGCCGGCATAAAGAATCGTAAGAGGCTTAGTCAGGCTGTCGCTATCAAAGTCCCATTTCTCATCAGGTCTGCATTCGCTGCTCAGATACCATCCGCTGAATTCATATCCGCTCTCCGCTTTCGGTTCAGCCGGCTCTTTTAGCTTGAACTCGTGCATGACTCCTCGGATTTGCGGTGCCGGACAGCCGCTACCACGGCCGTTCAGTCTGAACACCGCCGCTCTTGATTCGGACCACTGGGCGTAAAGTGTGACTGTTCCTTCAGTCGCAATATCCTGCGTGCTTCCGTCTTCATAGCTTTCGCCGCTGCCGTCAGCCTTCGTGTTCCACTCCTTGAAGACAGCTCCGTTTGCAAGTGCAGGCGGAGTGAATGTGCATGTAGGCAAAGCCTCACCGTCACCGTAGACACGATTCTGAGCATCCATGCTGCCGCTTCCTCTTCCCGGATCGAATTCAACTACATACCGGTTCGGTGTCCATTTGGCATAGAGCACCATATCGGACGTAACTTGGTTGCTGAAGTTCCATTCATTACCGTCACTGCACTCACTGTCAGTGTACCAGCCTTCCAATGTGTAGCCCTCTTCCGTCGGAGTCGGATCAGGCTTAGGTATCTTCCATTCAGGAGCAACCGCGAGCACCGGATCAGGTGCCTCGCCGTGTCCATTCGCATCGAATATGACCTGAACCGGTTCCTGCTCAAGTATGCTGAGCGTGAGTTCCCTCGTCAGTATTATTTCCTCTCCCGATTCCGGATTTCTGCCCTTCAGCTGCACCGTGATATCACGTCCTGTTTCAGCCTGAAGAGGCATACCGGAAATAACTCCGTCGTCCGAGAGCGTCAGTCCCTCGATCAGTTCGCCCGAAACTATGCTCCAAACCGGGTCGTCGACCCCCTGCTGAGTAAGAGCTGCGCTGTAATCCAGATATAGCCTGCCCTCAGGAAGAGATGCTGTAGTTATCTGCGCCTTGTTCCACTGTGCATAGAGAGTAACCTTGGCTTTATTTGCATCTGTGATGTTCTGCTTGTCTTTGTCCGCAAAAGCATCACCGCTTCCGTCTTGTTTAGTGTTCCATCCGCTGAAGGTGAATTCTTCGTAGCTCTCATCATCTGTAATTTCGTAAGTGTTCGTGTTCAGGGCCTGTCCGTCATCGTAAGTTCTGGCCTGGTCCAGCATAGTCCCACTTGAGGACTTTCCGTCCGGCTCGTTCGCGCGGAAGATTACAGTGTACGATATCGCCTCCCAACCTGCATACAATCTGGTCACGAGTTGTTCCAAACTATCATGGTCGAAATCCCACTCGTCTCTGCATTCCTCATACTTGTACCAGCCGGTAAAGATATACCCCTTTTCTGATGGATCAGGATCCGGTTCGCTTAGTTTCCATTTCTGTGCGCGACTTACAATCTGAGGAGATGGTCTGTCGCTGCCGTGGCCGTTGAGATCGAAGAACGCGACTCTCGGCAATACTCCCAGAGGTTCCCACTGAGCGAACAGTGTCTGGTAACCGAAAGTGTAGCCCGGAAGACCGATATCCCCGAGATAACCATCAGGATAAGACGATCCGCTGCCGTTCTTTTCCGTGTTCCATCCCGTAAATTTATAACCTTCTCTGGTGAATTCATTCAAAGGAAGAGTTTTACCGTCGCCGTTGGAACGCATCTGTTCCTCCATACTTCCCTCTCCGCCGTTGCCGTCAAAGAACACGTAGTATGTACAGAAGTATGAGTAGACATCTATATCCTCCCAAATGACCATTCCATCTGTAATTCTTATGCCTCCTCCGCCAGGCATGGTATACCATCCGGCGAACACATTGTAATCGACTATTGCGGTAGGCATGTTGCTGATGAGTCCGGTCTCACTGGTGGTCATCTTATTATTCTCCAGATACGGATCTATGACAGCATACTCCGGTTCGAGATGGAAAGTAATTGTTCGTGTTGTGTTTTTAGGTGGATTGTACAGGCCTCTGTAATGCGCATATAAAACGGTATCCGAACCGAAGATCTCATCGCTTCCGACTCTAATACCCCCGCTTCTCTGTGTGTACCATCCATAGAAGCTTTCTTCAGGATCTGCCGGTTCAGGATCATCAGGGAAGTCGACATGTCCGTAATCGTCAGTCGTTCTTTCGTACTCTTTCTCCATGGACCCGTTATTAGTATTGAAAGTAACAGTGAATGAGTATCTCCACTGTGCATACAGAGTGACGGTCTCGCCGGGCTCTGCAGGGATGTCCACTTCGGACTCATCGGCATACGAGGTTCCTTTGCCGTCAGGGCGGGTATTCCACTGTTCGAATGATCTGTGCTGATTCTCGAACTGCACCTTTGACAGGATCTTGCCGTCATTTTCATAACGGAACTGATCATCCATATTTCCGCTTCCGCCGTTTGGATCGTAGTGTATTGTGTAGGCTCTCTCCCACTGTGCGTAGAGCGTAACTATCTTCTCTGCTCGGTCTGTGAGATCCGCCGTATCCTCATCCTTATATATCTTGCCCTTTCCTCCCGGCCTCGTGTTCCATCCGACAAAGGCATAGCCATCGCGCGTGAAGGTATTCTTCGTAAGAGCACGCCCGTCGCCGTGGTACCTTTGCTGATCGTCCATATTCCCAGTTCCGCCGTTCGGGGCGTAATGAACGGTGTATTCGTTGCCCCACTGCGCATAAAGAGTCATTGAACTCTGGTCAGTAAAGACATTGCCGGTGTAGCCGTCAGGATAAGATTCCCCCTTGCCGTCCCTTCTGGTGTTCCAGCATAAGAAGGTGTATTTATCGCGTGTGAAAGCAAGAGGCGGAAGACTCAGCCCGTCATCGTAGATACGTTGCTGATCAGCCATCTCACCCGTTCCGTTGTTGGCGTCGAAATGCAGCGTGCATCTGTTGCCCATCCACTGCGCATAGAGTGTTACTGTTTCACCGTCCTCAGACTGGATGTCCCCGGTGAAACCGTCCGGATAAGGCGTTCCGCTACCGTCTGCCTTGGTGTTCCATCCTTCGAATGTGTAGTGATCACGTGTAAAGGAATTGTTAGGAATTGACAAACCGTCACCGTAGCAGCGATTCTGATCAGCCATTTTCCCCTCAGCGTTATTCGCGTCAAAATGAAGCGTATATGAATGCTCCCACTGCGCATACAGTGTTACATCGGCGTCCTGCTCGTCTGCCAGATTGCCGGTGAAATCCAGAGGATATGATTCTCCTGTTCCGTCTCTCTTTACATTCCAGCTTACGATGTGATAGTCGTCGTATGTGAATTCGTTTTCAGGAAGAGGTTCTCCACTGTCGTAAACACGAATCTGGTAGTCCATTATCCCTTCTCCGCCGTTTCCATCGAAGTGCACAATATAGGTGACAGGAGTCCACTTCGCGTAGAGAACCATGTCTGCCTGGACCGTGTCAGCAAAATTCCATTTTTCATTGTCTTTGCACTCAGGACTCGTATACCAGCCGCCGAATATATACCCGGTTTCCGTAGGTTTCTCCGGCTCCTCGAGTATCCACGGATATTCGATCTCTACGTCAGGTGGCAGCGGGACTCCGTGCCCGTTCAGTGAATAACCAACCTTATACTTGTCCGACCATTGTGCGTACAGTGTCACATCAGCGCCCTCTTCTGTTGACAGGTCATCGGTGTCTCCCGGGTAGAGCATCATACCGCTTCCGTCAGCCTTTTCGTTCCAGCCGATGAAATGGAATCTGTCCTGGGGTTCGAAAGTGCATTCAGGCAGCGGAGTTCCTTCTCCGTATGTCCGGTTCTGCGGCTGCATTGTACCGTTTCCGCCGTTATTGTCAAAGTATATCTTGTACCGGACCGGAGTCCATTTTGCATACAGAGTGAACGGCGCATTCACTATGCCATTGTCGAAATCCCAGATCTCATCATCTTTGCATTCAGAACTCGTATACCAGCCGCCGAAAATGTAGCCCGGCTCGGCCGGGTCTTCCGGTTTTGTCAGCGTTCTTCCGTCCCTGATCGACTGCGGCTCAGGACACGGAGATCCATGACCGTTCATGTCGAATGTGACGGTGCTGTGATTCAGGTCGTAGATGTCTATGTAATCAAGTGGAGAAGCATAATCAGTCATTTTGTACCCTCTGCACTTTTCGCTGAATACATAGAATTTGCAGTCCTCACCATCCAAGGCATCGAGCATATCCTCATCGAACTTCACCTCTATGCTTTCAGGTGCTGTCGAGCTGCAGTCCGCTAGACGGCCATACCAAAGTATCTGGTCGCCATCTGCTATAATCGCCGAGATATACTCATATCGTCCGGTCTGTGCTCCGCTTACCGCAATGTTCGCGACATTAGTTTCTTTTGAGAAGCTTTTGACATCAGCAGAAAACCCTCTATGTGCAGGGTCTTCTAATGTCAGTTCCCAGCTGTTGTCGGAAGCCTCTCTCACCGGGGAAAGTTTTCCGAGCGGAAGGTGCTCTTTCTTTTCGACATTGTTTGAGAAGAGTATGGTGCTTTGGTTGAGGTTTGTGCACGGTCTGGTATTGGCTTTACTTCTGCAGTCCCCGATACTCAGGCCGCCGCTTCTGTTTATGCGATTAGTTCCATAAGGATCTACGATCGCAATATCGTATGAGTTATGATAATCCTCTTTTACGATATCATCATCGTCCTCGTCATCTTCATCGTCAGTATCATCCCCCGTGTCATCCGGTACGGGAACATCAGGGGCTGAATCCATAACGATCAGCTCATAGAACTCACCCCATATAGGAGAACGTAGCTGGTATTCAAGCGGCAGATACCTGTATTTCGCTACACCACCGCTGCCTGTCCCCAAATAATCTTTCAATTCCTGATAGGACATCGGGAAAACTCCCTGATTCTGCATTTGGTCATCGTATGTGTAATACTTGTATCTGTAGCAGTAAGCCATGTGCTGCTGCTGGAACGGATCATAGATATCCTGGCAGAACTCATAGATGCCGATGTAACTTGAATAGTCCCTTTTCGTGATATGACGAATGGCGTTTTGTTCAGCCTTCGTAAAAACATTAATCTCGAAATCGTTGTACCAGCCCCTTCTGTTGCAATCACTCCACATCTTGCTGTCGTGGTCCTTTGCATAGCGCGCCTCCGGACCGATCAGTTTTTCCGTCATCATGAATAACGCTCCGGATTTTCCCGTATTGTCTTTTTCAGCATCCAGTACACGCCATTGCATCCTATAATCGTCGCCGGTTTTATAACTCGTACCTTCATGCGCCGCATTCGCCTCTCCGTAGTGTATATAATGACCATTCTTAATGCCGGCCGTTTTCATGCGCATAGCACTGCCTTTGTCTCCAGCAACCGAATCATTCGCAACTGCATATACTGAAAGACCGGCAATCAGCAAAGAGGCGATCACTGCAATAAATACCGGTTTTCTTTTCATTTTCAATCCAATCTTTTTCATCTCATACATCCTTCTTCTGAGCTTTGCTTTATCCTGTCATGACCGCTCTTAGTGTTATTTAAGCGAAACCAGAACTTCCTTCAGTACATTCCACGTTATCGGTATTGAGTCCAGGTGCACCACTTCGTTCGGTGAGTGCACGTCATCTATATCCGGTCCTATGCTTACCATGTCTATCGACGGGTTCTTTCTGTAGAACTCGGCACATTCGAGTCCTGCGTGAAGCCCGGTAACTATCATGTCCTTTCCGTTTTGTTTCTTATAAATCTCAGGTATCTGCTCTGCGAGTGTGCTGTAAGGGTTTACCGGCCATGCCTTGGTATCATCTATTATGGTGATGTCGAGGCCGTTCTTTTCGGCCAGCTCACTTTGGTGCTTGTGAATCTCATCGAGCTTTGCATCGGATGAACTCCTCGGAAGCTGTCTTATCTCAATGGCCTCAGAGCCGACGTTTATCTGACCTATATTGGATGAACTTTCGACCAGGCCCTCCACTTCCGCTGACATTGAGTAGACGCCATCTATGGATTCTGTCACGTATGTGAGTATGCCGTCCGTCTGAGCACCATCGAGCACCTTGTCCGATTTGGCGCCATCTGTGAGCGTAATCTTCAAATTGTCTTCAATGTCCTTATATTTATCCGTCAATTCCTTTTCTCGTCCGAGGGCAAACTCTGTTGCCGCATCCTTATCCTTATTTGAAAGGCAAATCACTGCTGCTGCCTTATCCGGAATTGCGTTGTCGGCCTGACCACCTTTAATTGAAACGAGTTCGTAAGGCGCCACATCCTTCAGATCTTTCAGGAGTCTGCACAGTTCGATGATGCCGTTGCACCTGCCCTCTCCAATGGTCTGGCCGGAGTGGCCCCCAAGTAGTCCCGAGATTTCAATCTGCAGGAATGCATCCCCCTTAGGTTTGGCAGTTTTAGGCTTTGCTTCAACTACCACGTTAGAACCTGCGGCTGAGCTCACTATAAGTGTGTCACTAACCTCGCTGTCGATGTTAAGAAGGTATTTGACTCCTTTCAGGTCTTCAGGCTTTACTGCCATAACTCCCGTGAAGCCTTCCTCTTCATCTGTCGTGAATATTACTCTGAGCGGACCGTGGTTTACATCACCTTCCACTATGGACATAATCATGACCACGCCTATTCCGTCATCTGCTCCGAGGGATGTACCGTCCGCGCTCATGGTCATGTTCTTCTCATCTATCACTACCTTAATAGGATCATTAAGAGGGTCATATTCCACACCGTCTCTTGCAACACACACCATATCAATGTGTGCCTGCAGACAAGTGAGAGGAAGCTCCTCATAACCCTTAGTTGCAGGTACATCGAAAATGAGGTCATTTACCTCGTTTTGTTTGACCTCAAGACCCTGTTCTTCCGCCCAGGCTTTGAGCATGTCGCTTACCGCCTGCTCATGGCCTGACTTCCTCGGAATTGCAGCCAGCTTTTCAAAATCCGTTACTACTTCCTTGATGATCCTGTCATCATCGGCATTCTTGCTGAAGTTCTTCTGAGCACAATCAGTCAATACAAAAGCGATCGCTGCAACTATTAAAGCTATCAGCAGACCACTGAAAAAACCGGGGTTTCTCTCCATATTGCACCTCCTGCAATCTGTAACGAATTTATACCTGTAACAATTGTATTATCTATATTAATAATGAAATGCTCAATACTTCTTGCACGAACGTGCTCTAAAACGCACGAAAGTGGATTTTTTGCTTATTTTCTATATAATTTAGTTGTGTGAAAGGGATATCTTAATGAAGATCAGGATTGCAATAGTAGATGATCTGGGCACGGACCGAGACCTTCTCAGTTCATGCATAGACAGGTTTTTCGAAGGACGAAAGAATGACTCGGTCTCAATAGATGAATTCGTATCCGCAGAGGACTTCCTGCCGAAGTTTTCAGCCGGACTGTTTGAGCTTGTTTTTCTGGATATCTGTATGGATGAGATGAACGGAATAGAGCTTGCAAAGGAGCTCCGTGCGGCAGATCCTCATCTTATGATTGTCTTCCAGACCACAGCCAGAGAATATGCATTCGATGCATTCCCAATCCATCCTTTCGATTACCTCATAAAGCCGTGCAGACAGGATGAGGTGGATGCGGTTTTGGAAGAGGCTCTTCGCGTGCTGGATGCAGGAGATCCCGAAATATCTGTTGCCTCTGTCAGAGCGACCTACAGCGTGCCGCTCCGTTCGATAGTCGCAATTACATCGCAGGGTCATAATATGGAGATTTCCCTTACCAATCATCAAAACATCATCGGTACCGAGACATTTAAAATCATCACTTCCAAACTGGGAGACGACCCGAGATTTCTAATGATTAATCGCGGAATTGTAATCAACATGGATCACGTAATGGCACCGGGCACCGATTCTATGCAGATGAAGGACGGCAGCAGCTACCCAATTAAGGTCAACGGCCGTTCAGCAGTGCTCTCAGCCTTTTCACAGTACATGATTTCCAAAGTGGACAAGCGAGGATAAATCAATGGATTACAGTCTGTTTCCTAACTATGTACTTATCCTTCTCATACTGATCCCGACTCTGACATATTCTATGCTTCCTCTGCAGAGTTTTCTTCGCTATCCCAAAAAACGCACCTTGATGTATGCATCTGTTTCGCTTGCAGCCATAATAATAATCTGCGCTTTTATGGGAAATGCGACCGAGATGAGTTTTAAAAGAACGCTTATAATCTCGATGATTCCTCTGCTGGCAGTCCATCTCGGCCTCAGCACCGGCAATCTCGCGATGAGGCTGTTTACATTTTTTAACGCTACCATGATAACAGGCAACAGTCTCGTGTACGGCTCCGTACTTGCGGCTCCGTTTGAGACCGACGGCTCTTTTCTTACAATGGAGCCTATTACCTGTCTTTCATGCCTGGCCGTATCACTCGTTCTGGGCGTCATATACTATATGACTTTGACCAGACATATTCCGTATCTGCTTAAAACTGAGCATGTTAACATGGACTTCAGGCTGGTGATTCTCATTACGGTTTTCATCACCCTCCTATTCTTCTGGGTAATGCCGGAGTACGCTACGGTAGTTATGACGGGGCGTGTCAGAGCCACCATACTCGCCTTCCTCCTGCTTGGTCCCGGAGCTTTCCTGCTCGTATATCATGCTATGTGGCGAGTTGCCGTAAATCTGACCGAAAATGCGGAACTTCGCGAGTCAAACGAGCTGATGGCCATGCAGCAAAAACGTTATGAAGAGCTCCGTGCATATATGGATGAAACCAGAAGCCTCAGACATGACTTCCGTCAGCACCTTCTGGTAATTGATGACTACGCAAAAAAGGGAGAAACAGATAAGCTTAGCGACTATATAAGTCAGTTTACGGATTCTCTGAAAGAGCATAGAAATGTAATAGCCGCCAACCCTGCCCTTGATGCCGTCGCATCCCACTACGAATCTGTTGCAGATTCGCAGCAGACTCATATTAAATGGCTGATTGAACTTCCTTATACCCTGCCGATCAAGGAGTCCGACTTTATTACCATATTCGGCAATCTCGTTGAAAATGCACTGACTGCCGTAAGTGAACTTCCCGAAGAAAGTCGCACTGTGCATGTTAACGCCAGGATGCTGTCCGATGAAATGCTGGGGCTGACTGTTAAAAATCCTTACGAAGGAACGATAAAGATAAAGAAAAACGGCCTGCCGAAATCCGATAGAGCCGGTCACGGCATTGGCCTTACTTCAGTTAAAGCTGTTGTAAATCGCTACAACGGTGCTCTGGATATAAACACTGAAGATTCAATGTTTACGGCAGGCGTGCTCCTGTACACAAAAGCGGATAAAGCTTAATCTCCTATGCGGTTTTCTGCATGGTCCGTCCTTCCGAGATACTCCTCAAGGCAAACCCCGTCTGCCATTATCCTCTCTGCATGCTCCTTTCCCACATACCGGTAATGCCATGACTCATATACTATTCCCGTAATATCTTCCTTATCCTTCGGATATCTCAGGATAAAGCCGTATTCGGCGCAGTGGTCCGTAAGCCATTTTTGAGTTTCGGTTTCTGCGGTCTTCTCGGCGTTATCCCAGTCACCGCCGTATCCCGACTCTAGAATATCTACAGCCAGGCCGCATTCGTGTTCGCTGGTGCCGGGATACGCTGTATCGTTTTTATTGGCCGTGCTGTTATACAGACTCTCCTGTGTTTCTCTTGTCCTGAATGCGGAAATAATCTCAGGACTATATCCGACATCCCTGCAGTCCGCCAGCATCTTCTCTAAATCTTCCTGCACCCTGGAATCAATCAGATATCCTCCGTCGGTATAAACGGTTTCTACAGTATCAAGATATCCGTCCGGGATTGCATTCCAGGGATTTACCAGTATCAGATCCCATTCATCCGGGTTTATCTCAGATGCCGTCTCGGGTGTCGTCTCCGCTATCTCCTGAATCTCTTCGACCTCTTCTTCAATCTCTTCTTCAATGGCAACTTCCTCTTTGTCCTTTTTAAGAGAGTCAAGAGGAATGCCTTTCATATAGACTACACCCCCGATTACAAGGAGCAGCAAGATATCAAAGATTAAAAACTTCTTCGCTTTACTCAAGTTTATTCCTTTCTTTTATCCCTTTACATTGGCATCACCGAGGACCCTTATTAGCTTGGCTCTCAGCTCATCCGTAAAGTTTACTCTGTGATCTTCATTTACTCTGACCGTGCGACCGTCCGGAAGATATACCAGCACATCTCTGTCTCCCGGGTAGAGACTTATCATATCCGTAAGGTGGAATAACACTCCCTTGTTGTCTCCGTGAGACTCAATCACCTCATCCGTAACTCTGAGCTTGACCGGATTGAAAGGCGGAGCTGCCGGTCTTACGCTCTGCTCATACTGCCTTTCCTCAGAAGTCCTTATGAGGTCTCCGATGTTCTCGATAGGCACTATATCCTCTGCTAATATCTCAGCATCGCTTTCGTCCTTAAAACTGACCTTGCCCGATACCGCAACTATATAATCATTTTGAACATAATTCCTACGGCGCTCATACACCTTCGGAAATACGATGACATCAATTACTCCGTCGAAGTCCTCGATGCTCATGCGTGCCATCTCCTGGGACTTTCGTGTAATCATGGTACGAACTCCGCTGACCATGCCCGCCATAACGACCCTGTCTCCGTCCTTGAATTTGGAGGTGTTTATAATCAAACTGTCATCCCCGCCTTCGGATTGGAATTCCTCTCCGCCCGACGTAAGATCCGCAGTAGTCGCAGTCGTGTTTCTTTTCATTATCTCAGCATACTCATCAAGAGGATGTCCGGAAAGATATACTCCGAGCATCTCTTTTTCAAGGGACAGCTTTGTATCCTTATCGAAGTCGGCAATCTCAGGGAGCTCAGGTGCCGTGAGAGCTTCATCGTCAAATCCGTCCAAATCGAACAGGCTCATCTGGGCTTTAGTGCCGGTCTTGGCCTTTTTCTGCGCCCTTTGAACGGCGTCTTCACAAACACCCATCATAACGGCCCTGTTCGGATTGATATCATCAAATGCGCCGGCCCTGATCAGTGACTCTATGGCCTTTTTATTTAATTCTCCGGCATCTATCGATTCGATAAACCTGTATACGTCATGGTGCGTGCTCTCATCGCGTGCGGCCTCAATAATTGCATCGCTTATTCCCTCTCCTACGTTTTTAACAGAGAGAAGTCCGAACCTTATACGACCGTTCTCCGCAGAATAGTTCTTTTCGCTCTTGAGAACTGACGGCGGGTCAAGTGGTATCTTCATCTCGCGGCAGTTTCTGACATAATCTGCAGTATGCTTGGCATCCCCCGCCATACTCGTCATAAGAGCCGCCATGAACTCGACCGGATAGTGAGCCTTAAGATATGCGGTCTGGTATGAAATAACTGCATATGCTGCAGCATGTGATTTATTGAAGGCGTACGATGCAAAGCTGACCATATCTTCGAATATGATCTCAGCCGCACCCGCAGGTACTCCGTTTGACACGCATCCTGCAATCTCGACGTTGCCGGCAGCATCCTTTCTGCCGTTGATGAAATACTCCTTCTCCTCGAGCATGACATCCATCTTTTTCTTGCTCATGGCACGTCGCACGAGGTCCGAACGCCCGAAGGAATATCCTCCGAGATCCCTCACTATCTGCATTACCTGCTCCTGGTAGATCAGGCAGCCGTAGGTGACACCGAGTATTGGTTCGAGATGAGGGTCAACGTATCTTATCTTATTCGGATTCTTTTTGTTTTCTATATACTTCGGAATGGAGTCCATAGGACCAGGTCTGTACAGGGCAATTCCCGCCACTATATCCTCAAAGCAAGTCGGGCGGAGGTTCTTCATGAAGTCCGTCATGCCGCCGCTTTCGAGCTGGAATACTCCCTTTGTATTTCCTTCGGATATGAGCTTATAGACATCGGGATCATCATATCCCATGCTTGAAAAATCAATATTCACTCCGTGATTTTTCTTAATCATACGAAGAGCATCACGAATGACCGTGAGGTTTCGAAGACCCAGGAAGTCCATCTTGAGAAGTCCGAGCTCCTCGATTGTTGTCATATTAAACTGAGTAGCAACACCCTTATCCGATGAATAAAGCGGTACGTATTCGTCAAGCGGCATCTTGGAAATAACTATGCCGGCGGCATGAGTTGATGCGTGTCTCGGAAGTCCTTCGAGAGCCATCGAAAGATCCAGCACCTGCTTTACCAAAGGCTCGGTCTCATATCGCTTTCTGAGCTCAGGATTAACTTCAAGAGCCTGCGAAATTGTGATACCGAGTTCGTTCGGAATTGCCTTTGCTATTTCATCACCCTCGGCATAGCTCGCATCAAGGGCTCTTGCAATGTCCCTAACGGCGGCCTTGGCCTTTAAAGTACCGAAGGTGATAATCTGAGACACCTTGTCTTTTCCGTATTTTCTGACGACGTAATCAATGACTTCCTGCCGTCTTTCAATGCAAAAGTCAATGTCTATATCCGGCATACTAATACGTTCCGGGTTTAAGAATCTCTCGAAAATGAGATTATATTTAATCGGATCTATCTCCGTTATATCCAAACAGTAGGAAACTATGCTGCCCGCAGCAGAGCCTCTGCCGGGTCCGACAGCGATGCCGTTTGTCTTGGCATAATGAATGAAATCCCAAACTATGAGGAAATACTCCACATAGCCCATGCCTTCTATTACCTTGAGTTCTGTTTCAAGGCGTCTTCTGTATTCGGATTCGGGGCTGACGGCTTCCAGGCCGTACCTTCTCTCAAGACCTTTCAGGCAAAGCTCTCTGAGGTATTCCTCGCAGCTCTTTCCTTCCGGCGGATCGTACTTCGGCAGGTGATAATCTCCGAATGTGAATTCGACATTGCACCTGTCTGCTATCTCCTGCGATCTTGTGACGGCATCGGGTATATCCGGAAAGAGCTCCAGCATCTCAGCCTCGGACTTCACATAGAACTCGTCATTGGCAAATCTCATACGATCCGTATCGCTCACAGACGCCTGAGTCTGTATGCACATAAGAATGTCCTGTGCGGTCGCATCTTCCCTCTTCATATAGTGAGCGTCGTTGGTCGCAACCAGAGGAATACCCGTATCTTTGCTGAGCCTTTTGAGACCCTCCATCACCACAGGATCTTCATCCAGGAAGTGATTTTGAATCTCGAGGAAGTAATTATCCTCCCCGAATATTTTTCTGAATTCCAACGCCTCTGCCTTGGCACTATCGTAATCGTTATTTAGCAGATGCCTTTGCACATCACCCGCAAGGCAGCCAGAAAGACAAATAATGCCCTCGCTGAACTCTCTCAGAAGGTCCTTATCCACCCTCGGCTTGTAGTAGAATCCGTCCACATAGCTCTTGGAGACTATCTTGACCAGATTGCTGTAGCCCTTTTGGGTCTCTGCCAGCAATATGAGGTGGCCCGAGTAGCGGTCCCTTTCGCTGTCCTTGTCATAAAGAGTCCTGGCGGCAGTGTAAACCTCGCAGCCGATTATAGGTTTGATGCCCGTTTTTTTGCAGGACTTGTAGAAATCGACCACACCAAACATGGCCCCGTGATCTGTAATCGCCAAGGCCTCCATTCCGAGATCCTTCGCATACTTAGGAAGCTCGGATATCCTGTTCATTCCGTCGAGCAGGCTGTATTCGGTATGCAGGTGTAAGTGTGTAAACATTCAGTCTATGCTTCGACTTTTGCAAGAGACGACAGCGTCTCATAAGCTTTGCGATAATTGTCCTCTCTTCCCTCGCTTAGGATTCTGCGCACATCTTCTACCACCTTAGGGTCTTCGAAAAGCTCCACCACATATGGCGCGTAGAATTTGCCGCTTCCCTCTCTAAGCTCATCGATAACGACCTCCAAAGATTTACCCTTTTTATAGCTGCGTCCGACTGTGTCGGTTGCGGCATCAAGTGCATCAGCACATGTAGCCACGCTGATAAACGGTATCTCAGCGCTTTCAAAGAGTCCTTCAGCTGCTTTGGCAGGAAGATCTTCAAATCTGAAGTGATGGGCTGCCGCCAGAGCCTGAAAATCTCTTGAATCCTTGTGTTTTTTGAGGACATATGCACCGATGTCCGGATGCTTGCGTATCATAGCGAATTCTTCATCGAACAAATTGCGTCCGTACATCATAATATATTCAATTACAAATAGCTTTCCTATGTCGTGGGCCAAAGCGGATTGCTCGGCATATCCGAGCGCTTCATCCTCGCGAGCTTTTATATCCTCCGCATTATCGCACTTCAGATACTTCGCAAAGAGCTCCGGCTTCTTCTGCATCAAGTGCGACGTAAGACAGGAAACTATCGATGTCATCGTCATGGTATGCACGAATGTCGGCGGATGAATCGCCACAATCAGATTTGTGCAAAAACTGATAAATGTGTATTCCGGAATATCGACATAATCCTTAATGATGTCGGCCATTATATTACATGCAAATATTATGCTGCCTTCCTTAGGCATCCTGCTAAGGTATGAAATCAGGCTGCGATAGTATTTTGCAAGACATTTACGGTCATCCTCTGTAGTTCCCGTCTCCCTGACTGCGAGCAGGTATTCATCGATCACGAATACGTTCGATATTATTCCGTGCAGGCCGAAGTCATTTGCATCAGCGTTTTCGTATATCGTGCGAAGTTTTTCCTTGTACTCTTCTGCGCTTATTAAGTCATTGAGATATGTTATCCTGGCCTCATACAAATTGACGGTGCTCTTTGGACACAAAGAGTGGCAGCCACCTTCGTCAGCATCCCACATATCCTTTAACTTAAGAAATGCAGTATATGCTGTTGCAAGTTCTTCTTTTGTAAGACCGCAGACATTATTCATCTCAGTGCAGCTTATGAGATATTGATACGTTCTGAATCTATGTCTGGCCCATGAATAAGACGGAAGAGCCTCGCTGTAGACAGTCTTTTGCTCCAATTCCAGAGCATCATACAGGAAAGACAGCATCTCTACTCTATCTTCCTCTTCCATCGGTCCGGCACGAAATGCCAAAGCATTAATATATCGGGAATTGATAAGAACCAGAGACTTGGATTCATCATCCGAAAGCGCAGCAAATCTGTTTTCATCCAAGTATTCCAAAATCTTCCTTGCAACTTTCAGACCTTTTTCTCTGTACCCATAACCCGCATTCGAACAAGGATTAAGCCTGAGGGCCATAAGCATTACGATATATGATGAATCTACGAAATTATCGAGCGCCCTGACCAGAAGACTTTCGTCGCTCTTCTTCTCGGCATCGGAAAGAAGCCTATCCGCGATGCGGTAGCAAAGCATAGGATCGAGATAGTTTATTGTTGATGTATTTACAAGCGCTTTCGAAAAATCGAACAGGGCACTTTCCTGCTCCGAAGTCAGCAGCTCATCACTGTCAAGGAGCGGGTAAATCACTTCATCAAGCAAGCTCTTTATTTCCTCGCTCATTTCACCTATTTCCGTGAAGTTAGTGATGAGGCAGTCTCTGTAAACTTCCGCCCCTTTAATCTCACCGATTTCCGGTGCGGACAGAAGTCTGACTCGCGCAACTAATTCGATATATCTTTTCAGAGCGTTTCTTAAATCCACTTTATCCATTAATCTCCCAGTATATCCTTTACATCCTTTTGAAAGGAATCAACCATAATATTTACATCCGACGAGTACACAACGGCATCAGCGCATTCCAGATAATCCTTGCTGTCCTCCTTGGAGAAGGAGAATATCATCAGATACTTTCCGGCTGCCTTGGTGGCAGCACAGACCTTTTGAAGCGCGGCCTTAAACTCCGGATTCTCAAAGTCGCCCGGCATTCCCAAACTGGCAGAGAGGTCATACGGTCCGACAAATACGCCGTCAACACCTTCCGTTGCCACTATCTCCTCGATAATGTTCACGCTCTCCTTTGTCTCCACCTGAGGAAATATCAAGGTCTCTTTATTGCAGTTCTCAGTGTATATCTCAAGTCCTGCTTTTGCATTATCACTGTATCCGTATCCCGCTTTCCTGGCAAATGCCAGTCCCCTCTCACCGAGAGGGAAATACTTTGCGTATCTGACAAGGTTTTTAACCTCATCTATATTCTTGATGTCAGGAACGATAATAGCCTCAGCACCTACATCGAGCTGCCTCAGCACGTTGGATCTGGTCACTTCCGTGATTCGAACGCAAGGTGTTATCTGGCTGAGGTCTGCCACACGACACATCTCCTGAGTGCTTTCAATGGTGTAAGGCCCATGCTCATTGTCTATAATCACAAAGTCAAGGCCGGAGTATCCAAGTGCCTCAATTGTCGAAGCTCCGCCCATCCATATGAATGTACCGAGGACTTTCTTACCATCCTCCATTTTTCTTTTCATTACATTTTTCATGATTTCTTCCGTCCTTTCAACTTCTTATTATATACAAAAAGGGGTGAGTATATCATCCCCTTTACATGCATTATCTCGAATGCGGGTTACCCTATTTGATACCGCGCTCTTTCTTGGCCATTGCAATTTTAAGTCGCTTCAGGCATTCTCTCACATCCTCTTCGGTGTAATTGTTCTCACCTACTATGTTGGATTCAATGCCCTCAGGGTTTTTATTGAAATCGACCACGTTGTTAAGATACTCGCTCTCTACTACAAAGGTGCCCGCCGTGCCGCTCCAGTTGAGTCCGGCCACAGGGATACCGCGCTTTCCGACCTCGTTGACGCAGTTAACATAGTCAACGTCCAGATTGCCCCATCCGTCCGTCTCTACAATAACGCCGTCAGGACGTGCGCACTCTGCGATTACGGCAGCTGTGCGAGAGCATCTTATCTTCTCTTCATTTCCTTCAGGAGAGCCGTATACGAGAACTCCCATCAGATCGATGCCCGGATCTTCACCGAGAACCTTTATAAGCGGATCTCTGAAGTGATGAAGGCTTGTTTCTTTCGTTGAAGGACCTACTCCCATTTCGCACCTCCTAGTTCATTGCTTTGATGGCACCGTCTCTGAACTCGTTTGGAGTCAGCATTATCGGTGTGCATCCGTAATCTATAAGCGACTTGCCGCCCTCTACTCCCGAAGGCTCATTAGGGAATATCCATGTGTCCAGCATGGCGCCGTGGGCAATCATCTCCTTGATGACCAGCACCTTCTTCTGTCCTTCCCTTATTCTGTCGTAGTACTCGTGTCTTTCCGTACACTTAGTGCCTTCGAATTTCTTGAGCTGCTCTCTGAATGTTCCCATCCATTCCTCAACCATCCTGTATGCCTCAATGATGGCAAATCTTTCCTGTCCCATGCCCTTCTTAAAGGTGATGTCGAAAGAGATGATAAAGTCATCCTCTGCAGGAGTGCCCGCTCTTCCGAGGTAGAGCATATCCTTCAGGTTTCCTTCGGATGAGCCGAACTCGTGAGCTTGTTTGCCCTCGGTATCGACTCCGGTAGGCATTACATATACGCCCGTAATTGTATGAGTGATTCCCTCTCCGCATTTTCCGAGGACCTTTACGGAGATAGGGATTATATCCATTATGGTATTGGTGTATCTGTCGTGATCACCCGGTTTGATGATCTGCAGATCTATCTTCTCAATTATTTCGCTTCTCTTACCGAGCAGAGCATCGAGCCCATCCTTGGTAATGGTCATGCTGCCGCCCGTCGTTATCTTGTTTTCATCACCGAACTCTACGTCCGTCATGTGAAATGCTTTGATTACAAGTCTTCTCAGTTCAATGTCAGCCATTGCCCCATTCCTTTCACTACGAAAAAACCTGATTTATACCTTGGTAAAGATGGGGCAGATTCCTCTGCCCCATCTTCGGAAAACCGATGTCCTATTTAATTGGACTAGATTACTGCGTGGTACTCGAATGGCAGCGATACGATCTTGCCCGGAGTTTCAATCTCTTCGAGCAGATTGAGGGATGCCTTTACGATTGCAGTCTGCATCTCCTTATCGTGAGGTGCTCCTGCGTTAGCTCCCATCGGTACGATCGGTGCTGCAGCTCTCGGTGTACCGGCCTGTCTTACTACCGGCGGAAGTGCCGCGATGATTACAGTAGGAATTCCTACTTCCTCAATTGCTCTCTGCACAATCGTTGCAGAGCGGTGGCATGTTCCTCATCCTGCTGTAAGGAGTACTGCGTCTACGCCCTCTTCTTTGAGCATCTGCGCAATCTGCGGTCCTGTTTCATTAGTGAACTTTTCGATGTTTCCGCCACCGCCCATGAATCCAGCATGGTACGGAGCGCATGCTTTAATGAAACCTTCTGCCGCAAGCTCCTTAAGTCTTGTGATAGGGAACATGCAGTTGATGTCCTTGTTAACGTCAGAGTTATCATAACCGCCGTGGGTTACCATAAGCTCTTCCTCTGTGGACTCGTTAGGAATCTTTCTCCAAGTGAAGTCTCCGGCCAGATTGAATCTCTCCTGATCAACTCTGTGAACTCCGGCAGCTGTGGCGAGAGCTACTGTCATCTCGCTCAGCGGCTTTGTTACAGGTGCCCATACGGACTTAGGAGTAATCGGTACGAAAATCTCAGATTGCAGTCCTTTTACAACTGTCATACTCATTTTATTTCCTCCCTATTTGAATTAACTTTCATTTCGTTTTGGAGATTATCAGCTCTCTTGATGGTTTCGAGGTATCTCTCGTTGACTTCGGCACTTTCCTGTTCTATGAAACTCATATTCCAGGCTACCTCCTGTCCGACTTCGAGATCGTAATCGGAGATTATCATTCTCTTAGGTATCCTAAGGTGTCCCAGTCTGCCCTTGAAATCGATGGCCACCGCACCGTCATGGACTTCCACGATAATGCCTTCCATTCTTATGATCTTATCTCCGTATTTCATCCTCTAACTATCTCCCTGCTGATTAGTCGTATTTAGCTTTTCTCTTCTCGCTCATCGGCAGAGCCTGCTCATTGTCTACAAGCTCCATCTTGGTGCCGTAAGCCTTTTCGATCAGCTCTACGTTGTTCTCCTTTACACTGTGAGTGTACTGTCTCTCAGGTTCTTTAATCGATTCACCTGCCATCTTGGCCTTGAGCATTGCCAGACCTCTGATAGCATCCTCGTGGCAGAGAGTGTTGCAGGCAAGTACTTCGTTTTCGATACCTGACATGGACTTGTTGTTATCTACCATGGCATCGCAGAACTTGTTACCTGTTACGAGAGCACCCTGTACGGCGCAGAACGAGAATCCTACAACCGGAACGCCTCTCTTACCGATCTGCTCGATATGGGAAGTGAAGTCTACGTGGTTGTTACCGAATCCTTCTGTTGTAACGAATGCTCCGTCAACGTTCATGGACTCTACCATCTGACCGAGTCTCTTGGATACATAGAACTTGTCGGTGTTGGCCTGAGGTGATCCTACGAAGATTACGCCTACTACGTCTACGTCGTCATCATGGAGTGCTTCGTAAACGAGAGGTTCTCTCCAGTAGTGTCTGGACATTTCCTTGGATGCAGGTCCGATGCATGTAAGAGCGTGGATGCATCCGTCCATTACCTCGAGTGGGTTAGCAGCTACAGGAACGTTACCGAGATCTACATTCGGCTTAGCTCCGAGTACTCCTACCGGCTCAACAGGGAACAGGAAGTTGTCGTGCATAGCACCCTGACCCATGATTTCCTTAACGATAACGATTTTCTTCTTACCAGGTCTTCTTACCTGCTGCATTGTCTGAGTGTCCACAATCTGGCTATCCTCGAGTTGCTTCTTCATGGCATCTCTGATTTCCTGAACTACGTGGTCAACTGCAGTGTGGATTGCAATAGGTCCCGGTCTCTCCATGTTCTTCTTGTTGTCGATTACTGCATGAGCTCTGATGATGATTTCACCCTTGTCTACTGCACCAGGGCGTCCCCACATCATGTTCTCATCGATGTAACCTTCTGAAGAACCAAACTCACCAACCTGTACTCCCTCTTCGGTAATACCGGTGATCATCATAACTACTCCGTCGAGAACTCTTGTTACGCCCTCACCCAGATCATCGTCGCCTTCCTTGGTGGCGATAGGGATGATGTCCATAACTGTCTCGGAATAAACATGATAATTGTCCGGTGTGATTACGTCGAGTTCAAGGCTGTGTACGAGTTTCTGAGCATCTGCACCCTCGTTAGCAGCATCCTTACGGATGTAGAGTGTGGTGCCCTCAATCTTTGTCTCGTCACCGAGAACTACTTTGTCGATCTTGTAGTGCTTACGAGTCATCTCTCTGACTACTACAGCTTCACCTGTCTCCTCTGCTGCTGCGGCTGCAGGGGCTGCACCGGCTGCTGCTGCAGCTGCTACAGGGGCTGCTACTGCACCCGGAGCTGCTGCTACACCGCCGCCTATGCCGGCAGGGATCTGAATGTCGATGTCCTTACCTTCTCCGATATGCAGGCTGATATATCCGCCTACTGCCGGAACGACTGCTGCAGGAGCTTCTGCTACTGCTGCAACTGCAGGAACTGCTACTTCGGCCGGAGCCTCTTCTGCGGTTTCTTCTGCTGCTGCTTCTTCTGCGCCGCTTTCTGCTGCATCGAACTTATCGACAATATCTGCTGTAACAGGAGTGAGAGAATCAACTGTCTTGGTTAGTTTTGAACCGTTAAGCACCTGACCGATAGTAAGTGCTCCTTCGAGATTCAAAAGTCCGGAATCTACCAGATCCGGGAAGATTGCCGGATCCTCGAAGTTTGCAGGTGTCAGTTCTGTACCTGCCTCTGCTCTGCAGCAGAGTACTGCTGGATCGTTCGCATGTTGCTTAGCTGTTTCAGCTGTGATTGACATATCGATCTTCCTCCTAAATAACTATTGGTCTACCGCACAATATGTGTCGGCAGTTTATATTTATCCGCGCCCCTTATGGGATGGGGTTTGGATTAATACCTTTGAGATATCTGTTCCATCCTATTAATCTTATGCTCGGTATGGTTACTGAACGGTTTCATTATCCTCTACGTTATCCACTACATCGAGGTCTTGATCAACCTGCTTGGATACTCTGAGAGTTCTGTAGAGTGGATGTCCTACTGCCATCATTGCAAGGTCTGTCATATGCAGTACCTTGAGACCCATCTTAGGGCCGGAGGCCATAACTGTGTTGGAGCAGTCTGAGCAGTTACCGATGATTACGTACTCGCAGCCTGCCTTCTTAAAGTCAAGGTTGTTCTGAACCTGACCAGGGCAGTTGCCCGGACGCTCGCACTTACGTGTACCGTTCGGCATCTCATGTGCCTGCTTACAATAGCAGACCTGAGCAACCGTACCATTGTACTTCTCTACGAGTTCTTCCATCCTCTCGAGATTGCCTCCGCATGCGCATACGAGTATGCCGACCTTGGCGCCCTTGAGGTTTCTGAACGGACGCGTCAGAAGTATAGCACCCGTAGTCTTGGTTATAGGCGCATCGAGGGTTGTGGACTTTCCTGTGAACGCACCACCCATGATGATTTCTCCGTATCCGCATTGTTCGTCAGCTCCGCCGGCCATCTCGATAAGAGTTTCGACATTGATGCCGACAGGCACGTTCTTGAATACGTGAGCCTCATTTCCGCCTTTCAGCATACCTCTCACGGTAATCCATTTATCGATACAAGGCTTTTGGTCTTCGATTGCAGCAACACAGCTGTATACTGTCTCACTATTGATGACGACCGCATTCGCAGCTGACGGGAGTTTGTCCGGCTCGAGCTCGATGCCGAGACATTCTCTTACTACCGCACGCTCCTCTCCCATCGGATAGATGTCAGGGAGAAGATGTCTTTCGATTGCAGGCTCATCCTTGATAAGTGCATCGATAGCCTCAATTGCCTTCCTGTTCTTTTTCTTGATGGCGATAATACCTTTATCTGCCCCCGCAATCTCCATCAGATACTTGATGCCTCTGATCAATGGTGCAGGGTCCTCTTCAATCTGAAGGATATTGTGTCTGAGACCCGGCTCACACTCCGAAGCGTTGACGAGTATGTATCCGTGGTCGAGAACAGGCTTATTCTCCTGGCCGTTATATATCTTGATGAAGGTCGGGAATCCCGCACCTCCCTGTCCGATAATTCCGGCTTCCTTGATCATCTCAAGGTTGGTGCCTTTGTTGATCTTTTCGTACTCGTCGGTCTGTTTCGAGTCCGGCCTGATGACAATCATCTCATCATTAATCTCTACTACATCACCGGTTACACTTGAGTGAATGTTTGCCCCAAGTCCGGTCGGCGTAGCAATAAGAGCGCCTCTCTTTACCCTGTCCCCTACCTTTACGATAGGCTCACAAGGTTTGCCGACGGCGCCCTGTTTTAGTAGAATTTGAATGTTTTCCATAATACAAATCTCCTTATGTATTTAACGAAAACGCTTTTTTACATGCACTGAAAGCACTGCAAAAAGTATCTGATTTATGTAAGAAAATGATATCACTTTTGCGTATAGGTATCAACAATCGACAGCTAAAAAACAATCAGTTTCATCTATAGAAAATTATCGTCTTCCGCCTTCAAAAAACTATAGTTTGGCATGTTTCTGCTTTCTTAAAAACGGCTTAAGCAAATCTTAAATTTAAACGCCGAATCAGCCGTCCTTACGGCACTCTTTTTCGTTGACTTGCATTCTCAAAAAGGTTTATCATTGATTCAGAAGAACCTATTCTTCAGACATTTAATAAAGCACTTTTAGTTCCATTTTCAGGAGGTAAAATCCTATGTCAAAACATCTGGAAGCTAAAATCAATTATGGTATATATGACCCCCAGGTCATCAGAACGGTTGAGGCGCACACAGAGGGAGAGTACTGCAGAGTAGCTCTTGATTGCCCCGACGTGCCCGGAAACACCATGATTGAAAAGAAACACTATCTTGAGGAGCACTATGATTACCTCAGAACCATGCTTATGTTTGAGCCCCGTGGACATCACGATATGTTTGGGGCTTTTCTTGTGGAACCGGTTAACCCGGAAGCTGACTTCGGCATCTTCTTTATGGACGGCGGCGGCTATCTGAATATGTGCGGTCACTGCTCCATAGGAGCGGCTACTGTTATACTTGAAGCGGGTCTGATGGAGATGAAAGAGCCTGTGACAAGAGTAATCCTCGAGGCTCCGGCAGGTCTTATTACCCTCGACTGCAACTGCAAGGACGGCAAGGTAACGGGCGTCAAGCTCACAAACGTTCCGGCGTTTGTCTATAAGGAGAATTGCGAGCTCGAGTACCAGGGAAAGAAAGTCGTATTCGATATCTGCTTCGGCGGTTCGTTCTTCGCACTTGTTGATACAGAAAAGAACTGGGGAATTAAAGTCACTCCTGAGCACACAAAATTCCTCACGGAGTGGTCCAGTTTCGCTCTTCAAGAGATTAACAAGAAGTACGAGATTCAGCATCCTGAACTCGACATCACAAGCGTAGATCTTATCGAAAACTACTGCGATGATGAGCTCACGGAAGATGACAAGAAATTCTGCCCTGAGGCCAAGTTCGCACTGAAGAACCAGCTGGTATTCGGCGAGTTTGAAAACCCTCAGATCGACAGATCCCCTTGCGGCACAGGTACATCAGCCAAGCTTTCATGGCTTTGGAAGAACGGTCATCTCGCAGTAGGTGAAAGCTTCGTTTACAAATCATTCATCGATACGAGATTCATCGGACACATCGCAGAGGAAGGCCCTAAGGTCGGTGAATTCGACACCATCATTCCACAGATCACAGGAGCCGCTTATCTCTGCGGAGAGTCCAAGTGGTTTATGGATCCGGATGACAAGATGACAAAAGGTTTCTCAGTTTAGTCATTGATTTGCATCAAAGAAATCTTGTGCGAACTTGATCAAAATAATTATTACGCAGGACTGGCAGATAGGCCGGTCCTGTTTTCATTCCAATCTGTGACAGTACTACCAGCACTCCTCATAAGAATTATTATTCGCTTCTGCTTCGTTGACTTTTACAGTCTTCTGAGGTACTATATTAGGGCTGCGACAATCAATAGTCGTGCATAAGAATATGCGCTCTTAGCTCAGCTGGATAGAGTGTCTGACTACGAATCAGAAGGTCGGGGGTTCGAATCCCTCAGGGCGCACCACGGAAATCCGCAAGCCCTTGTAAATACTGAGGTTGCGGGTTTTTCATTTTCCTGAAGAATCCCGTTTTTTGCCATTTGCCCACATTTTTGCCCACAAGTTTGTGGGCAAGTTCTTGAGGCAGTACTACTATCACATCAGGCTTCTCTCCAGGAGCTCTACTGCTGACTTACGTGACTTCTCAGTAACATGAGCGTAAGTGTTTAGTGTTATCCCTATGTCAGAATGTCCCATCAGCATTTGCAGATCTTTGAAGTTCGCTCCGCTCGCCACCATATTAGATCCGTAGGTGTGTCTGAGACCATGCATATGAAATGGTATGGTTTTCAGATTATCCTGTATCAACTTGTTACAGTTTTTCAGGGTCTGCACCGTGACGAGTTCTCCGTCTTCCTTCCTGCAGACGAATTCTAACGGAATCATCTTTAGGTCCGGTTGCGCCTCGTTTAGCATCATGCCATGTCCCACTCTACTTCCGATTATTCCACTATCAGTGTGGATATCCGTGAAGATGAGATTATGCTGTCTGCCGTTAATGCTCTGTGCCTGACAATAGTGTTTCTGGTAAAGTTCTCCATACAGTTTTCTGTCACGTTCCTGCGAGGCCTTGGCATTGCTTAGAAT
>Ga0256406_1002631_pt1 | contig 24679 bp, 20 predicted proteins | sample RumenRJG_03DNA_FD_185986 | JGI IMG/M metagenome (GOLD analysis project Ga0256406, IMG submission 185986) | Bovine rumen microbial communities from Lethbridge, Alberta, Canada - RJG_03 | ecosystem: Host-associated > Mammals > Digestive system > Stomach > Rumen | place: Canada: Alberta | collected...
CTCGTTCGGTTTGCCATGCGAAAGCACTTCTGGAAATGGAGCCTCTTCCCAAGACCAAGTTTACGCATGCAGGCTTCAGAGCAATTATTTCGCGCTATAGTTTCGGACGCCTTTGAGCTGCGATGCGGAGGCATGGGCGGCAAGGCTATAGTTTCGCTATGACGCCTTTGAGCTGCGATGCGGAGGCATGGGCGGCAAGGCTATAGTTTCGCTATGGTGCCGGTGAGCTGCGTGCCGATGCCGATGGTGTAACCTTGGGAGAGGAAGAACACTCGGTTGAAAGTGTCTGCGATGAGAATCACAGGCTTATTCGAGGTTGTCAGCTTCATGTTCTCCATGGCTTGCCTGAAGAGCGCTCCGTCGGCGTCGATGCCAAAAGAAATTGTCTCAGGGAGCGTTCCGAAGCGATTTCCGGCGATTTGTTCTTTGAGCATATTCAGTTCTTTTTCGTCTTTGCAGAGGAGAATCATCGGCCTGCCCCATTTTTCAAGGTCTGCTTTCGCAGCCGCAAGGTCTTTCAGCACGTGATTGGTCGGCTCGCTCCCGACGCTTAGGAAGCCGAGGACGAAATAGCCGCGTCCGGTCTGCGATAGTACGCTCTTAGGCTCTGCGATAGTCCAGTCTTTAGCGGCAGGGATATATTTTGACTCGGAGTCGAAAGAGCCCATGATGGACACTTTTGACGTGTCTTCGCGAATTACGAGGTCCAAAGTGGTGGTCTGTCCTTTTTTAATTTCGAACAAACGCATGGTGACTGGCACGGATCCGTCAGAAACCCGGTTTCCGCTGCACAGGAGGTATGCGCCGGCATCCAGAGATGTTCCGTTCTTGAAAACGTTCGCCCATGTCACTCCGCCACCCATGTCCACCTGACCTTCATCAAAAGTCAGCAGCTGAGTGCGGCCATCTGCTATCTTGCTGATGGTGAAGTGGGTATAGTAGTTCGGATTGTCTACGGTTCTAGTCGGGGAATATTTCAGGATGAGCCTTCCCTGCGGCGCCTGAACTTGTTCGGTTGCGTCGAAGTCAACATCAATCCAAGGGGAGGTGGCATGCGGGATGTTCACGGAGCCGCTGTTGGACCTATATTGGATTTTCCCTGTCACCGGGTCTTTGCGGGCATCTATTCCTAAGGTTCTGGCAACGGCAACGAAGAATATATTCCTTGACCTAGGGTCGGTCACTCGCGCTTTCCATACTCCCTTCGGCGACATAGGGATTCTCCACGCTTTCGGATCGTTGTCAATGACTATGCTATCAGCAACCCATTTGATTAAATTCGAAGGGGTTAGATTCCGACCACCCTTGCTGTCATGCTGGCTTTCCTCATTGTCATTCTGACGGAAGTCAGGATCTGTTCTGGCGAACTCTTCTGTGAAATACGACTTGTACGGACTCAGGAACTCGTTTTCAACCCTTGGGCAGAGAATGGCGGAAGCGGCATCGTAACTATCATTCAGAATATTCATTGTAGCGTCTTTCAAGTCTTTGTGGCTCAAAGACTTTAGAAGTTCTATGGCACGGTTGTCAGGATGCTCTGACAGGAATTTCTCTATCACAGGATGATTGCCAGCGGACATCACGAGCAGCTGGGCTTCATCAGCTGGCAAGCCATGACTGGCCATGAACTTTGATGCGCTTTCGGGATTCTGGAACGTGGCCATGTAGGCTTTGCGTATGGAGTCTTCTTGGGCGAAGCGACGGTCATTCTCGGTTCTTTGCTCAGGAGTGACTTCAGGAATATTCGCTTTCTCAGGCGGAGGGACTATCGTGATCTGCTGCTGATCTAAAGGATGTTTGTCAGTCAGAGTGATCGTGATTAAAGTATCTTTCCCGAAAGACACCTTTGAATATCCATACAGTCCTTTTTTCGATGCCCATGCCAGCATGTCCCCTTTTCCAGCTGATAAGAACGTGCGGCCCGCCTCGTCGGTATATTTCGAAAGGGCAGAGTAGAACTCGGCGTAATTGTATATTTTGAAGTCCACCCTTGCGCTATCCACCGGCTTGCCGGCTTCGTCCACCACTAAAAAGTCAGCGCGTGCGGTCTCGGCGTAATTGGCGGTCAGATTGATTTCAGTGAAATTAGGCCCCTCCATGACTTTCTCCTCTGGCCCCTCATATCTTCCGAAAGCCCTGGTGTGCATCAGCATGCCGCGGCTCGCAGGGGCGTTGAACCAGCCTAGGTCCAGGACAGGCTCTGGCTCGCAGGCACCAAGGAAATGCCACTTCCCGTCTGCCCATGCCTCTACCCAGGCATGATTGTCATCGGTGTGAGCCCAGCGAGGCGTGTAGACTTGTCGGGCAGGGATGCCTACGGAACGAAGCGCGGCAACCGTGAACGTGGCTTCCTCTCCGCAGCGCCCAAGGGTGCTTTTTATGCAGGAAAGCGGGGAGAGAGTACGAGCATCCGATGGCTGATAAGTCAGCTTTTCGTGGCACCAGTGATTGACTTCAAGGATTGCGTCTTCCATCGACAGGCCTTGTACCCGAGGCTTCAATTCTCGGTAAAAAACCACCCTTGAAGAGTCAAGGTTCTCGTTATTGACTCTCAGCGGCAGCACGAAGTGCCTGAACAGAAGTTCTGGCACGTCCCATCCCATCTCTTTTTCAGCTTGTAACGAAGATTTTATATTCATTAAGAAGAACTCAGTAGGGTAGTCGGTCATGTCTGCCAGAGGCATATAGGCATATAGGAAATCCAGCGCCTCCCTTTCGGCAAGGGATATGCCTACCGGCGCATCATAGAATTGCTGCAGCTGCGGATTGGTCTCGAACCTCACTGTGGCATCTTCCATTACTTGGCTTCTATATTCATCGTCGGTGATGAAATGCCCGCCCGAAGCGCAGGCTGAAAGCAATACCGAAAAGGCGGTGAGAGCTAAAGGGATATGTCTCATCATAATATGCTGATTAATAGTTTTATGCTAATATAGCAAGAAAACCCCAGAAAGATTTCGTAATTTTGCCTGATAATTAAAATACGTCATGAAAAAGTTTTTTTGCGTTTTATCCATATTGACTGTGGCTGCCGGGGGCGGCGTGGCTTCGGCTGCTGATTATGAGTCGAAGAGGCCGGCGGAGAGAAATTTCACTTCCCAGGCGGTTGAGGCCAAGATTTCGGAGGTGAGCCAGGCTCTGACCAATCCCTATTTGCGCTGGATGTTCCAGAACTGCTATCCGAATACCCTTGACACTACTGTGCATCCGGGGAAAGACGAAAACGGCAATCCGAGGACATTCGTGTACACAGGCGACATCCACGCTATGTGGCTCAGGGACTCCGGAGCTCAGGTGTGGCCATACGTAGAGCTTTGCGGCAGCGATGAAGCGCTGAGAAACCTGATCGCCGGCGTCATTAACTGCCAATTCAGCCTGATATGCAAGGATCCGTACGCAAATGCGTTCAACGATGGCCCTACCGGGGACGGCTGGCAGAAAGACAACACGAAAATGCAGCCAGACGTGTTCGAGCGCAAATGGGAGATAGACTCCGACTGCTACCCTATAAGGCTGGCGTATGGTTATTGGAAGGCGACTGGGGACGAGAGCGTGTTTGGAAACACGTGGCTAAAAGCAATACGGAACATTCTGACGACGTTCAAGGACCAGCAGCGCAAGGGAGGTCGCGGCTCCTATAAATTCGAGCGCGAGACTACCCGCCAGCTGGACACCAAGAGCAATGACGGCTGGGGCAACCCAGTGAGACCTGTGGGGCTGATAGCCTCTGCGTTCAGGCCATCTGACGACGCCACTACATTTGAGTTCTTGGTGCCAGACAACTTCTTTGCAGTAAGCGCTTTGCGCAAGGCAGCAGAGATTCTGTCCGCCGTCAATCACGATGAGGCGCTTGCCAGAGAATGCACCGACCTTGCCAACGAAGTAGAAAAAGCGCTCTATGAATATGCCGTCGTGAAGCACCCTGAATATGGGAAAATTTTCGCTTTCGAAGTGGACGGCTTCGGCAACTGCCTGATGATGGACGATGCCAATGTGCCAAGCTTGCTTGCCTTGCCATACTTGGGATGCGTGGATGCGAAGAACAAAATCTACAAAAACACCAGGCGCTTCGTGCTCAGCGAGGATAACCCCTATTTCTTCAAGGGGACTGCCGGCGAGGGCATAGGCGGGCCTCACATCGGCTACGACATGGTATGGCCTATGAGCATAATAATGAGGGCTTTCACGTCTTCGGACGATGATGAAATCCTGCACTGCTTGAATATGCTGCTCAGCACAGATGCCGGCACTGGCTTCATGCACGAGTCCTTCAATAAAGACAACCCAGGCAAATTCACTCGTTCCTGGTTCGCTTGGGCGAATACTCTTTTCGGCGAGCTGATAGTGAAGCTTTACGACGAAGGCAAAGTCAGTCTTCTGAACTCCGTGACTTCCAGATAATGTTCAAGAAGCTGCAAGGCATCATATTCATTATCTTCCTTATGGCAGCCACCTCGCCTAGCGCACTCGGCGTGTCTAAGGAATATATTGATTCATTGAAAGTTACGTTGCGTTCAATGAATATGCCCCCTGCGTTTCTTTTCCTTCCTCATGCCCTTTCAGAAGTGCGAGGGAGGACTGATAGGGCAGGAATATGGTCTCTCACTGCAGCGGATGCGATCAGAGGGGCGAGGAAACTCGGCATCAAGGTGCAAGTACCGAACGATACCACGATGCTAAACTCGGACATTCGGAACGATGCTGCCCTGTCAACGAAAATAGCTCTTGGCAGGCTGAGCGAATTATTCGACGAGTATGGCGACTGGAATTCAGCCGTGATTGCTTTTGCTACCAGCCCAGTTGCATTTGCCAGCATGGATTCAGCGCAGATTGCAGATGCGCCTATCCTGAGGTATCTGAAAGAAGACGAGGCTAGGTATTCGAAGAAGCCTGCGAAAGCATTTGATGACATCGGGCGTCAGCTGGAAATGAGACAATCAGAGCTTGAAGCGGCGAGGCATCTTGAGGCAGAGAAAAACAAAGCCAGGATTGACTCCCTGCGCAAGCAGCAGGCACGTGCTGAGGAGAAAACAGTTTACAGGATCAAGCGCGGAGACACCCTGGGCGGAATAGCTGCTCGGTACCACGTAAAGGTCTCAGACATAAGAAAATGGAATAATCTTCGCAGTGACATGATCCGAGAAGGCAAAACACTGATAATTTACAGGAAATAACATGAAACCAGCGCAAATAACTATATTTCTTCTTGCGATTTTCGCCTTGCTCTTCGGCATCTGGTTCGCCTTTCCATCGAAGGGCGTGGAAGTCGCAGGCGTGCATTTAAGATTCCCGAACTATGAATCTTACAAGAAGAGCCTCGAAGATAAGCGTACGGAAATCGATGTGGACTCCGTGCTGCTAGCCGTCGACAAGAGCTATGAGATGGTGAAAGGCTCGGAAGACACTCTGGCATATTACTATAATTATTTAACGACGAATCCGAACAGGATTTATATGCCGGGGGACGACTACCATTTCTTGGATTCATTCTTCGAAGAAGCTCGGAAGGCGCATAAAAACGGCACTCTCGTGAGAATCCTGCATTACGGCGACTCCCAAATCGAGATGGATAGGATTTCCTCCGTCCTGCGTCAGGATCTGCAGGAAAGATTCGGCGGGAGCGGCCCTGGAATGGTGCCTATGATACAGAGGATTCCAATTGTGTCAGTCAGCCAAAAGGCATCAGGGTCGCTGACTCGTTATGCCATGGTGGGTGACTCGCTGACGAACAAGGCTTCAAACCATCGCTACGGGCCTCTCACGCAGTTCTGCACTGTAAGCGGCAACGCCACGTTCTCATTTTTCAAGACCAATAACCGCTATTCGAAGCAGCGGGCAAAAGAAATCTCGAAAATCGGCATCCTGCTTGGATACAACAGCGATGATTTCACTATTAAAGTGAAGTGCGACACGCTTCGGGAGCAGGCTAGGACATTGAAAGCAAAGGATGGGGTTACTCTGGTCTCCATGAATCTGGGCAAGAATGTCAGCAAGGGGACGATTTCGTTCTCGGGAACGGCTGATGTCTACGGAATATTGCTGGATGGCGGTTCGGGAGTAACCGTGGACAATGCAGGCCTTCGTGGTTGCGCCGGATTCATATTCTCCAGCATAACCCCTGCTGTCATGAAAGATAGTTTCGCCGCTACGGACACTCGCCTGATACTCATGCAGTTCGGCGGGAATGCGATTCCGGGAATATATTCAAAGAAGGCTATCTCTGCCTATGCCGGCAGAATCGTCAAACAGTTCGACTATTTCAAAAAAGTGGCGCCAAAGGCAAAAATCCTTTTCATAGGCCCTTCTGACATGGGGAAAAGCGTGGATGGAGAAATCGTGTCGTGGCCGCTGCTGAAAGAGATGAACGATTCTCTTAAAGCCAGCTGCCTGAATAATGGAGTGGCATACTGGGACACGTTCAATGTGATGGGCGGCGCGGGCTCCATGAAACGCTGGGTGGCACACAATCCGCCGTATGCGGGGCCTGACTACATCCATTTCACGAATAAGGGAGCCGAACACATTGGGAATGCCTTGGCAAGGTCTTTCCTTCTCTACGATGATTTCTATGACCTGAGGCAGCAGCTCTCCGACAAGGCTGTCATGGAATACATGAATATGCTGTCGGATAGTTCGGGAGACCAAAGTGCCTTGCCTGGCGGAGAGCAATGAATATGATGAAGCGCAATCTGGCATATTCATTCATCCTTATCCTGCTGCTTCCTTTCGGGCTGCAGGGGCAGAGCATAAAAAAATATGTCCCTGGCTACGATTTCGTCGATTTCAATGCGAACCAGATTCAGTTCCTTGGTGATTCTGCCTCATTCGAGAGGGTTTATGACAAGCTTGATTCGGTGGTTTTCCTTGGGCAAGGGCATTTGAACGTAATGCATATCGGTGGTTCTCATGTTCAGGCCGGGGTTTTCACCTCTCGCTTGCGGAACAATTTGCTTTCTCTGGCCGATGGACTCGATGGCGGCAGGGGACTTGTGTTCCCTTTCTCGGTGGCTAGGACCAACAATCCTATCAGTTTCGTCGTGCACAAGACGGGAATATGGGATGCCACGAAAAATGTCGGTCGTTCTCCTGACCATCGTCTCGGACTGACTGGAATGGCTGTCACGACCGAAAGCAAGAAAGCTTCCGTGAGCGTTGTCACCGTCTCGCGCGAACCTCAGCCAGACGATCCCGAGTTCTTGTTCAACTGCGTGAAGGTGCTGGGTTATTCAGAAAGGGGCGGCAGGGAGCCTCTGATTTTCCGCTCCGAGGCCGATACATTGCATGGCGAATATTCCGAGAGCGAATCCAGCTGGACTTTCTCACTACCTCAGCTTACCGATTCTGTGACTATTATGATTTCTGAGACTGCCGGCTGCTTCACGCTTACCGGGATTTATCTCGACAATCGTTCGCCCGGGATAACCGTGACGGGAATAGGCGTGAATGGGGCTGCTTTGACTTCTTATATGAAATGCGTTGATTTCCAGAGAGATCTCTGTCTCGTGAAGCCGGATCTGGCGCTGTTCGCCATTGGCGTGAACGATGCTTCGGGAAGGGATTTTCACGTTGATGACTTCAAGTCACGCTACGCCTGGATGATTTCACAGATTCGTGCGGTTAACCCTGATTGCGCTTTCATATTCATAACGAATAACGACAATATGCGTAGGGTTGGTCGTCGCAGCAAAAGGGTGAATGAGCATGGGCCGGTCGTGGAGAGTGCGTTCAAGGATCTTTCTAAGGAATATGGTGGCGGCCTCTGGGATCTGTTCGACATCATGGGCGGCCTTGGGTCAGTGAGCAATTGGAGAACCGCGGGAATGATTCAGAGCGACGGCGTCCATTTCACGAATGCGGGCTACGACCTGATTGGCGATTTACTGTACAATGCTTTGATGGATAAATATTTGCAACATATTCAGAAATAGGCTATGGGATTCTGGGACGTGGCATCTGACTTTTTCAAGAACCTGTTCGGCTTCGATCAGGCTCACCCGCTTCTGTTCACACAGTTCTATTTCTGGGCGTTCTTCGCAATAGTCATGGCCTTCCTCTGCTTCTTCAAGAACAAGGTCTTGCTGCGGAATGCCTTCCTGTTCTTCGTGAGCCTTTTTTTCTATTACAAGACCAGCGGGCTTTTCCTGATGCTTTTCGTCTTTGTAATAGTCTTTAACTATTTCGCTGGCTGGTGGCTCTACCCTCGAAAGACCAAATTCGCAAGGAATTTCATCGTGATTCTTAGTTCGGTAGTGGATTTGTCGCTGCTTTGCTATTACAAATATGCCTACTTCCTGACCGATGTCGTGAATAATCTCTTCGGGACTTCGTTCGCAGTGCATGATGCCATCGCTGAGTTCGGAAACATGATTGCTGGCCGGGAGGCTTTCAGCGTGGACAGCATATTCCTGCCGGTGGGAATATCCTTCTTCACGTTCCAGGCGATGAGCTACGTGATTGACATATTCAGAAGGAAGTCCGAGCCGGTGAGAAATTTCCTCGATTTCGGTTTCTACCTTAGCTTCTTTCCTCAGCTGGTAGCAGGCCCTATCGTGCGCCCGAATCAGTTCCTGCCGCAGCTGCACAAGCCATTCTTCCTTGGCCGCAAGCAATTCGGCATTGCGGTGTTCTGGATTATGAACGGTCTGGCAAAGAAGCTGATACTGAGCGACTACATCGCTGTGAATTTCTGCGACCGTGTGTTCGAGAATCCTTTGCTCTACACCGGATTCGAGAATCTTACTGCCATATTCGGCTATTCGCTCCAGGTTTATGCCGACTTCTCCGGTTACACGGACATTGCCACCGGCGTAGCAATGCTGATGGGCTTCTACCTGCCTAAGAACTTCGACTCGCCATATAAGGCGAAGAATGCCTCGGAGTTCTGGAAACGCTGGCATATTTCCCTTTCCAAGTGGCTGCAAGACTATCTTTATATTCCTTTGGGAGGCAATCGCAATGGCACCATAGGCTCTTACGCCATTATTTTAGGCATAGCTTTCATGGCTTCCGCTCTCGCTAAGAACTGGTGGGTGTTTTTCTCCGTCCTTCTGCTGACCGCAGTCATTGCCTTCTTCATAATATTCAAAAAAAACATTCGCAAAGAGCTGATTTCGGACATCAACAGGATGGACACCATGCTTCTGGGTGGTCTCTGGCACGGGCCAAGCTGGAATTTCATGATCTGGGGTGGGCTGAACGGCTTAGGAATATTGATATATCGTTTCTGGAAGTCTTGCAACGTGTATGTGAGAGTGCTGGTGATAGGCCTCATTGCCGGACTCTGCTTCGTTCTGAAGATGGCTTTCGAGGCGCCGGTGTTCAACCTGTTCTTTTACTGGACGTTGATTATATTCATAGGCGCTTTCGTCAGGATGCTATACAGCATGCTTAAGGGGCGTTCGCTGCCTTGGCTTAAGGATGCGTGGTCGGTGCTGATGACTTTCATATTCGTGACTTTCACTCGCCTTTTCTTCCGTAGCGGCTCCAATCTGGATCCGGCGGAAGCCAACGAAAAAGCATGGGGCACGGCCAAGAACATGGTGAACCAGATTGGAGGTGACTGGGATTTCGCTATGGTGCCGCAGATTGCCTGGCAGCATAGGAGCATGCTCATGATATTCATCATCGGCATGCTGATTCACTGGCTCCCTGAACATTTCAAGAGGCGTTACCGCATCTGGTTCGCCAAGATGCCGCTCGTCGTCATGGTGCTCTTCTGCGTCATCGCGATATTCATAATCTGCCAGTTCATCACCTCCGACCTCCAGTCCTTCATCTACTTCCAGTTCTAGCGCTTGGTTTCATGGGCAATATTTATTATTATTACATTTGCTGTGACATAAGCCGGCGTGGAAATTATCATGGGATTAAAGGAAATAGAAAGAAAGTTCTTGGTGAAGAATAATGAATATAAGGCATTGGCTGTCGGTGCCGTGCGGATAAAGCAGGGCTACATCAGCAGCGTGCCGGAGAGAACGGTGCGCGTGCGCATCCGGGATGACCAGGGGTTCATTACCATTAAAGGGCACGGAAACGCTTCTGGCACTTCCCGCTTTGAATGGGAAAAGGGAATCGCTCCTGAAGATGCGCAGGCTCTTCTAGGCATTGCTGAGCCGGGCATCATCGACAAGACGCGCTATCTGGTTCCGAACACCGACGGGAAGCACATTTGGGAAGTGGACGTCTTTCATGGCGAGGATGAAGGGCTTGTCATTGCCGAGATAGAGCTTGGCTCCGAAGACGAGGCTTTCGACAAACCTGCATGGATCGGTGAGGAAGTGACCGGGGATGAACGGTATTACAATGCCTATTTGGCGAAAAACCCTTTCAAGAATTGGGGCAATTGAGGCCTGAATTTATGAACATATGATCGAGATCAGCACGAAAATCCATGACCAGTACTCGATTGAATTGAAAGTCGGGTTCGTGACTCGCAAGCAGCAGAGAATGAACGATTTCTCTCTTGCGATGTGGATGTTCGTGCCCCGCAGCCTGGACATCACCAGGACGACGTATCCCAAGGAGATGTTTTATCAGGACGTGAAATCGAACATCAGGCTGATAACCCCGACTTTCCTTCTGCGAGAAATAGTCGATGGCCCTGCCGTGCCACTGCTGAATATTCGAGAAGCCTTCGGGGCCATGGCCTCCAGCCCTACTAAAGCGAATATAGGGGAATATGAATATCATATCAAGATGTTCGCTTCCATCGTGAAAAGTGCGATGAGGGATGAGATACTCCACATTGCCACGAACCGCATAGAACCTGATGCGAATGCCCTTTGCGAGGGTTTCATCGAAAATGCCGAGAGAATTCTGGATGAATATGGGAAATTGCGTTCCATCATCAACGTCCCTACCGTGGAAACCGGCGTCATGCAGATGTATCTGCGAGGGGATGAGTTCCTGGGGGATGTGGCCGGCAAGCACCTGCTGGATCTCATTGCCTGGCTGGAGTCTAAGGATATGAAAGATCTGAGCCGGAAGGCCTCGGCATTATATTCAAAGATAGGGAATCATAAAAAGAATATGTCCTATCCCGAGCTTCGTGAAGATGACCCAGGCCAGAACAGGCTCTATCTGCATCGCTTCAGCGTGCTAAAAAAATATATCGAAAGCGTCCTGTACCTCAGGGCTCCTAAAAAGCGAGACGGCGTGCTGGTAGAGCAAATTTATCTGAGCATAGCCGCTGGAATAGCCATGATCGTAGCCACGGGGCTCAGCGCTCTATTCCGGAAACAGTTCGGCTCCATGGCGCTGCTGCTGTTCATCGCAATGGTGGTCAGCTACATGTTAAGAGATAGAATAAAAGACCTGGCGCGCTACTATTTCGCCCACAAGGTCGGCAGCAAGTATTTCGACAATAAGGCGAAAATAATTCACAAGGATGTGGAACTGGGCTGGCTGAAGGAAGGAGTGGACGTGCTATCCCTCAGCAAAGTGCCTTCAGACGTGCTTGCGGTGCGGAACAGCTCGCACCTCACCGAATTGGAGGATGACATGAATCCGGAACGCGTCATCCTCTACCGCAAGTCCGTGCACATCGACCGAACCAAACTTCAAGGCAACACAGATTACGACTTCCTGGGCATCAATGACATCCTCAGGCTGAACGTGCAGAACTTCACGAAGAAGATGGACGACCCCATCGTTCCGATGAAAACCCTTTCATCCGATGGCGTGGTTAGCACCGTGCTTTGCAAAAGGGAATATTACGTGAATCTAGTGCTTCAGTACAGTTACGATGACGTCATCGAATACAAACGTTTCCGCATCGCCCTCTCCCGCGACGGCATTCAGAGCATAGAAGAAATTAGCCAGTAGAGAATGTTTTGCCCGTGAGCTTTTCAGAAATCTGGCAATATCCTACCGGAAGTCTTCGTAATCTGGCATGCCGAGGTCGGAGATGATGTCTTGGTAATCTTCGTCGTTGCGCGGGCAGATCATCAGCGCATCTTCGGTGTCGATTACCATGTAATCCTTAAGCCCTTTCAGGACGTAGAGCTTTTTCTTGTTTCTGGAAATGACCAATGAGCCGCTGTCGTCTTGAGTCAGGTTTTTGGGGGCGAATATCAAATTGCCATTCTTGTCTTTCCCATCAATTACTTTGTAGAGGGTATCCCAGCTGTCAAGGTCTGACCATCCGAAATGCCCTGGGAAAAGCCAGGCTCGGTCTGTTTTCTCCATAACTCCATAATCAATCGAGATCTTGGGGCATTCGGAATAGACTTTCTCAAGGAAATCTTTTTCTTTTTCAGTGTCCAGCGCATTCTCCCAGCCGTTGAATACGGAGGCCACGTCTGGGATCAACCGTTTCATCTCTTCCATTATGGTCTGCGCTTTCCATGCGAATATGCCGGAGTTCCAATAAAACTCTCCGCTCTTGTAAAATATTTCCGCCAGCGTCTTGTCCGGCTTCTCGGTGAATGTCTTTACTTTCAGAGGCCTGTCGTTGCCTCTGTCCTTACCGCTGACTTGAATGTAGCCGTAATTGGTCTCTGGTTTAGTCGGGACGATGCCTATTGTCATCAAGGCATCTTCCTTGTCGGCATATTCGAGGGCGCTATTAATTGCATATAGGAATTTATCCTCGTCCAATATTCTATGGTCGGCGGGGGAGGCCGCCATCACCGCATCAGGGTTCCTTTTTAGCAGCTTGCAGGCAGCGAAAGTGATGCATGGAGCCGTATTCCGGCGGTAAGGCTCCAAGAGGAGATTTTCGGGCAGAAGGTCTGGAAGCAGCTTGGTCGCAGTGTCTTTGTATCTGGCCAAGGTTACGACCATGATGTTCTCCTTGGGCACAAGCTTGGCGAACCTGTCGAAAGTTTCTTTAATGAATGACTGCCCGTTGCCGGCAATATCGAGGAATTGTTTCGGTTTTGAATCGCGGCTTACGGGCCAGAATTTATTCCCTGAGCCTCCGGCCATTATCACGCAATATTTATTGGTCTTCATATATGCTTATCCTGAAATTTCTAGACAAAAATAGGAAGCCATGCATTTGGAAAATATTCTGCCGTGACTTCCCCTCCGTCAAAAGTGACAGCCACCACGTCGAAATTTACTTCTGAATCGCCTTGTAATTTCGCATTTTTCATGCCATTCAAGTAAGTCTGAGCTGCTTTCACTATTCTTTTTTGTTTCAAAAGGGTTACATTTTCCTCCGGCTCGGCACAGACGGGCGCCATCCTTGTTTTCACTTCCACGAAGTGCAAACCGTCGCTATCTATGGATATAATGTCTATTTCCAGATGACCACATCTGTAGTTCCGTTCAAGAATAGCATGACCTTTCTTGATAAGCAGCTCACAGGCCTCGTCTTCCCCTCTTTTCCCTAATTTGTTTGTCGCCTGCATAGTGATTGGTTATTCAAATGTTACTATCGTCACTCCTGAACCGCCATACTGAAGTTGTTCGTCCCTCACGGACGCAATTCCAGGAATGGACCGCAGATACTTTTGCAATTCCTCATGCAGCACTCCTGTCCCCTTGCCGTGAATGATGCGCACAGAACCTATGTTCAGCATGATGGCGTCGTCTATATAATGTGTCACTATGTCCAATGCATCCTGAAGCCTTTCGCCTCGCACATCCAGCTCAGGCTTGAAATTCAGCCTCCTTGCATTCAGGCCAGAGGCGTCTTGCGTAGAACGAGGCTTTGCCGAGGCCTTCATTGCAGCCTTATATTCATTGGAAGAAATCCTCTCCACCTTATCGAGAGGCATTTTCGAAGTGATGCTGCCAATACTTATCGTGACAGCTTTGTTTGAAACTCGAATGACCTCCCCGCACATTCCGTTTTCTTTTACCTTCACCTTCTCTCCTACCTTCAACGGCCCTCCGCGGAACGTTTCCTGAATGGTCTCATCTGGTAGCTCGGAGTCCGAGGATTTACTGCCCTTCCTAGCCGCTGCCTTTCTTTTTCTCTCCTCCAGCTGTTTCAGCTTGGACTCTAAATAGGCATCGTGATTCTTCTGGTCCTGGACTTTTTTGTTTTCAAGCGCAGTCATGAAATCTTGCAGTTCCTTGCGAGCATCTTTAGTTTTCTCCTTCTCCGCCTGCGCCTCCTTGATGGTGCGTATGGTGTTCTCCACCTGCTTATTTGCCCCTTTCACAATTTCTTCCGCCTGCTTCCTGGCCTCATCAATGATGTCTTTCTTCATCTGCTTGATGCCTTCAAGCTCTTTCTGGTATTTTCCAGTAATATTCTCCAGCGCCTTATCGGTAGAACGAATATGCTGCAGTTTTTCGTCCAATGCGCGGCGGTTACGGACAATGCGGCGCAGGTTCCTCTCCATCCCTACAAACTCGTCTCCAGCGCGAGCCTCTGCATCTCTCACGATGTTCTCCGGAAGGCCCATTTTACGAGCCAGTTCGAAAGCGAAAGAATTGCCAGGAAGGCCGATTTCCAATTGGAAGAGTGGCTGAATCTTGGCTGCGTCGAACTGCATTGCACCATTTATTACCCCAGTATCTGGGCCAGAAGCATAAAGCTTCAGGTTCGTGTAATGAGTAGTGATGACTCCGTACGTGCCCCTATGATCCATTTCGCTTAATATGGCTTCCGCAATCGCCCCGCCTGCCCTTGGCTCGGTGCCTGAGCCGAACTCGTCAATCAAGATCAAGGTCTTTTCGTCTGCTACTCGAAGCATGTCCTTCATATCCTCCAGGAATGATGAATATGTGCTTAAGTCGTTCTCGATGCTCTGATCGTCCCCGATGCTTACCATGATGCGGTCGAGCACTGGCAGCTCGGAAGTCTCGGATGTAGGAATGAGCATGCCCCACTGGAACATGTACTGCAGCAGGCCGGTGGTCTTGAGGCAGACTGATTTACCTCCGGCGTTAGGGCCGGAAATCAAAAGAATATGTTTTTGTGGCGTCAGACGGACGGTAACAGGCACAATCTCTTTTTGCTCGCGGCTGAGAGCCCTTTCCAGAAGAGGATGCCGAGCTTTCCGCAGGTTCAATTCTCCGCTCTGGGATATGACCGGCATACCAGCCTTAAGGTCCAGCGCAACCTGAGCCTTGGCCACTAAAAAGTCTATTTCCCCAACGTATTTAGCAGATTCAATCAGATCTGGGACGTAAGGTCTCACGAAGTCGCTGAACTGTGCTAAGATCCGTTGAATTTCCTGTGCTTCTTCGTTGTGCAGGGCAATGATATCGTTCTCGATTTCCACAATTTCAGCCGGCTCGATGAAAACAGTCTTGCCTGTCGAAGATGTGTCGTACACAAGTCCCGGAATTTTCTTCTTGTTCGACGCATTGACAGGGATGAGCAGTTTCCCTTCCCTAACGGAGAGGCTGGCATCGGAATCGATCATGCCGTCGGCCTGGGCCTGCTTCAATATTGCATTCGCCCGCTTCGAGATGGCTGACTCTTTCGATTTTAAAGATTTACGTATTTGCAGGAGATTGTCTGATGCCGTGTCTTTTACATCGCCGAACCTGTCCAGGATGGTGTCTATCCTGCGCTGTACTTCAGGGAAGCACATGACTTTCTGGCTCATCTGCTTCAGGTTCGGGTAAACGCCGTCTTTCACTGCTTCGAAGAAATTCGTGAGCCTGCGCACGGTTTCAGTCATTGTGCGCAGCTTTCCAAGCGACAGCAGATCAATCGTGTAGCCAGTCTTGGCAAGCGGGCTCAGGAAATCCAGGCAGTCAATGTAGCCATTCGTGGGAAAATTCTCCTCGAACATTATTATCAGCCGCATCTCGTCTGTCAGCAAGAGCCGTTTTTCTATTTCTTTTTTGTCCGTGCAGAATTTCTCGCCGGCCACCCTGCCGACGGCATATTCAGTAGAGCATCGATCAGAAATCATGTTCCTGATGCGATCGAAGCCTAATTTATATTCAAGTTTTTCTTCAGGTCCCATAGTTCATCAGGTTGGGTTCTCTTCAGCTTTTTCGTTCTCTGCAGGGCTTTCAGAGGCACTTTTCTCAGGATTTTCGCCAAGCAGCAGCTTCAGAGTGTTGATGTTATCGACTGGCGTCAGCACACCACCACGCACGAAAGACACCTGGCCAGTCTCCTCGGAAACCACCACCACATCAGCATCTGACTCCTCAGATATTCCTATGGCCGCCTTATGGCGCATTCCATAGCTGGGCGGAATGTCGGTGCGGCTCGTGATGGGCAGAGTGCATCTGGCGGCGACGATCCTGTCGCCGGAGATGACCATCGCCCCATCGTGCAGAGGAGAATTCTTAAAGAATATATTCATTATGAGCCTTCTGCGCACGAGGGCATCCACTTGGTCGCCGGTTTCGATTATGAAATCCAGAGATTCTTTTCTCTGGAGCACTACCAAGGCCCCTGTCTTCGTCTGCGACATGGAGCGGCAGGCCTCTGCCAGCTCGTTGATGGCCTCGTTGCCGATATGCTGCTCTTTAAAACCCAGAAGCTTATTTATCAAATCTTTGCCCTTGCCGCGAAAACCGTAACGAGAGCCGAATTTCATTAAGAAATGCCTTATTTCTGGCTGGAATATGATAATGAGCGCCAAGACGCCAATGTCTAGGAAAGCTCCTAGCAGGGCGCTGGTTAGCTTCATGTTGAAGGCCGCCGCAATCACCCTCAGGAAAAGCAAGAGGATAATGGCTACGAATATGTTCATTGCTGCTGATCCTCTTATCCAGATGAACACTAGATAGATGAGGATAGCGACAAGGAGGATGTCTATGACATCTACGAATGAGAAATTCAGGAAGCCGAATATATTCAATAGCATATCCATTACTCGAACTCTTTGCTCTTCGGTGCAAAGATAGTGATTTAGAATGATATTAATAAGGTGTCAGGCTGTTGAAAACTTTGTGAATTAAGAAATTAATTCGTACATTTGCAGCCCGCAAAATATTGCGGGTTTGTTTAAAACATTTAGTTACAATTAATTAATCAAACCAATGCCTGGATTAATTGGAAAGAAAATCGGAATGACTTCCGTTTTCGGTGCTGATGGAAAAAATATTCCATGCACCGTCATCGAGGCTGGTCCGTGTGTTGTCACGCAACTGCGTACGGTTGAAAAAGATGGTTATGCCGCCGTGCAGCTTGCCTATGACGAAGCTAAAGAAACACGTACCACGGCTCCTTTAAAGGGGCACTTCAAAAAGGCAGGAACCACTCCTAAGAAAAAGCTGGTGGAATTCGCAGCTGATTTCGATGGAGAACTCAAGCTCGGAGACACCATTTCCGTGACTGATGTCGTCAAAGATGACACCAAGTTCGTAGATGTTGTCGGTACTTCTAAAGGTAAGGGCTTCCAGGGCGTAGTTCATCGTTATCACTTCCAAGGTGTAGGCGGTGCTACTCATGGACAGCACAACAGGTTGCGTAAGCCAGGTTCTCTGGGTGCTTCTTCTTATCCTTCCCGTGTATTCCCGGGAATGAGGATGGGCGGCCGCATGGGCAATGACAGAGTAAAGGTGTTCAACCTCGAAATCGTCAAGGTCATCCCTGAAAACAATCTTCTAGTCATAAAAGGTTCCGTTCCAGGAGCCAGGGGTTCATATCTATCATTGGAGTTTTAAGCTATGGAATTACCAGTTTTGAAAATTGACGGAACAGAATCCGGAAAGAAGGTTGTTCTCGATGAGAAAGTTTTCGGCATAGAGCCGAGCGATCACGCCATCTATCTCGACGTGGTTCAGTATTTGGCAAACCAGCGCCAGGGTACTGCAAAGACTAAGGATCGCAGCGAAGTAGCTTATTCTACGAAGAAGATGGGCCGCCAGAAAGGCGGTGGCGGTGCTCGCCACGGCTCGATTAAAGCAAACATCTACGTTGGTGGAGGCCGTGCGCATGGACCTAATCCTCGCATTTACAGGAAGAAGCTCAACAAGAAAGTTAAGTCTCTTGCTAGGTTCTCCGCACTCACTTACAAGGCTCAGGAAAACAAAATCATATTCATAGAGCCATTTGCCATGGATGCGCCAAAGACAAAGGAATTCTTGAATATCATCTCGGCTATTAAAGCTGGGGATAGGAAAGTCCTATTCGTTCTTCCGGCAAATTCCGATAATATTTATCTTTCATCCCGCAACCTGCCTGAGGTTAAAGTCACTACTGTTGACGAACTCAACACTTACGTCATAATGAACGCCGAGAAGATGGTGATCATGGATGGCGTGCAGGACATCCTTTCCGAAAGGGCGGCCAATCGTTAAAAGAGCAAAGAGATGGGAATATTAATTAAGCCAATTGTTACAGAGAAGCTGACGACGGAAGGCGAAAAACGCAACTGTTATGGTTTCATCGTAGACCGCGATGCAAATAAGCTTCAGATAAAGGCTGCCGTTGAGCAGTTCTATAATGTGTCCGTGAAGGATGTGAATACTATCAATTATCACGGTAAGAAAAGATCCCGCTACACGAAAGCCGGGATGGTTAAGGGACGCTCCAATCATTACAAGAAGGCATATGTCACGCTTGCCGGTGATGATAAGATCGATTTCTACGCTAATATTTAAGGAGGAAACGAACAATGGCAATAAGAAAATTCAAACCAACGACTCCTGGTACCAGAAATAAGTCTATCAGTTCGTTCGAGGAGCTTACTACCGATAAGCCTTGCAAATCATTGCTCGAGCCTCTTAAGAGCACAGGCGGAAGGAACAACACTGGTCAGATGACCATGCGTTATATTGGCGGCGGACATAAGAGGATGTATCGCATCATCGATTTCCTCCGCAACAAGGATAATGTGAAGGCTATTGTGAAGACCATCGAGTACGATCCGAATCGTAGCGCCTACATTTCACTTGTGCAGTATGAGGATGGCGTTAAGAAATACATCATCGCTCCTGCTGGTATCAAGGTAGGTCAAGAGATTGTCTCTGGTGCCGGCGTGGCTCCAGAAATCGGGAACACTTTGCCGCTCGGCGAGATTCCTGTAGGTACTCTGGTTCACAATATTGAGCTTCGTCCTGGTCAGGGAGCCGCAATGGCTCGCTCAGCCGGAACTTTCGCTCAGCTTGCAGCACGTGAAGGCAATTATGCCATCCTTCGTCTCCCTTCGGGCGAGACCAGAATGGTGCTCACCACATGCCGCGCTACCGTAGGCGTCGTTTCTAACGGCGATCATAATCTGGAATCTTCTGGTAAGGCAGGCCGCAGCCGCTGGCAGGGTCGCAGGCCTCACAACAGAGGCGTCGTGATGAACCCAGTCGATCACCCGATGGGTGGTGGCGAAGGACGTGCTTCCGGAGGTCATCCGCGTTCTCGCAAGGGACTTCCTGCTAAGGGATACAAGACACGTAATCCTAAGGCCAGGTCTAACAAGTTCATCATCGAGAGAAGGAAAAAGAAGTAATATAACGGTAAAAACTTATTTTAGATTATGAGTCGTTCATTAAGAAAAGGACCATACATCCAGGAAGCCCTGGAGAAAAGAATACTTGCCATGAATGATGGCAGTAAGAAGAAGGAGGTTGTCAAGACCTGGTCTCGCGCCAGCATGATCTCTCCTGACTTCGTGGGCCATACCGTAGCAGTTCATAATGGAAACAAGTTTATACCTGTTTACATTACTGAAAATATGGTAGGCCACAAACTTGGCGAGTTTGCGCCAACTAGGACATTCAGAGGTCACTCTGGAAACAATAAAGCATAAGGAGATAGAAGATGGGAAAACGTAAAAAAGAAATGGCCGAGAGGCTTAAGGCCGCCAAGAAGGTCACTGCCATCGCTAAATTAAATAATGCGCCAACATCTCCTCGCAAGATGCGTCTCGTGGCAGATACCATCAGGGGAGTAGAAGTCAACCACGCTCTGGATCTCCTTCATTACAGCAAGAAAGAGGCATCCATTCGTCTTGAGACCCTTCTGCGCAGCGCCATCGCTAACTGGGAGGCAAAAAATCCTGACGACAGCAAAGAGCTGGATAATGGCAATGTCTATGTGAAGACGATAATGGTAGACGGAGGTCGTATGCTAAAGAGAGTCCGTCCTATGCCGCGGGGCAGGGCAGGCAGAATACGCAAGCGCTCCAACCACGTCACTGTTATTCTCGACGTGAAGAAACCAACAACATCAGAGGAGGCAAAGTAATATGGGACAGAAAACAAATCCTATTTCTAACAGAATCGGTATCACCCGTGGTTGGGACTCTAACTGGTGCGGTGGTAACTATGCTGAGAAGATTGCTGAGGACTACGAGATTCGTAAATATCTTACGAATCGTCTCGCTAAGGCAAGCCTTTCTAAGATTGTCATCGAGAGAACCTTGAAACTAATTACCGTGACAATCCACGCTGCAAGGCCAGGCTTCATCATCGGTAAGGGTGGCTCTGAAGTCGATAAACTTAAGGAAGAGCTGAAGAAAGTCACGAAGAAGGACGTTCAGATTAACATTTTCGAAGTTAAGAGACCTGAGGTAGACGCTAACATCGTCGCTGACAGCATCGCTCGTCAGATTGAGGGTCGTGTTTCTTACAGAAGGGCTATCAAGATGGCTATTGCTTCAACCATGAGGGTTGGCGCAGAAGGCATTAAGATTCAGATCAGCGGCCGTGTTGGCGGAGCTGAAATGGCCAGAAGCGAGATGTTCAAGGAAGGACGTACTCCTTTGCATACTTTCCGTGCCGACATCGACTACGCTCTTGCAGTAGCAAGGACAAAGGTCGGGGCTCTCGGAATCAAGGTGTGGATCTGCAACGGTGAGCGCTATGGCAAGCAGGACCTTACTCCAAATGCCATGAACGCCGCTAACGCTCAGGCAGCTAACGCACGTCCACAGAGAGGCGAGCGCAGGGGCGGAGACCGCAGAGGTGGCGATCGAGGCGATCGCGGTGATCGTCGCGGAGGCCGCGGCCGTCGTGATAACGCCAAGGCAGCTGAATAAACATATTCACTTTATAAGAAAAGGCTGGTCATTTATTTGGCTCAGCCTTTTTTTATTTTGTTTAGGTGCATAAAAGTTCCTAAATTAGGACTTCAAAAGACAATATTCATAAATATCCATAATAGTACTATGAAAGAGACCAGGAGAAGTTTTCTTAAGAAATCTGCGGCAGGCTTGGCCCTGTTTACGATTCTGCCAAGAAACGTATTCGGAGCGATGAACGGTGAGAAGAAGTACACCGCTCCTAGCGACCAGCTGACTCACGGAATAATCGGGGTAGGCGGAATCGGAATGTCTAATCTGCATTTCTTCAGCAATGATCGTTGCAGGCTTGTGTCGGTGTGTGACGTAGACAAGGATCACCTTGACAACGCCATTGCGGGAGGAAAGGAAAAATTTGGAGAGACTCTGAAGTCTTACCATGATTGGAGAGAGCTTGTGCACGACCCTGACGTGGACATCGTGGACGTTGCCACTCCATCGCACTGGCACGCTTTAATGTCTATCGAGGCAGCTCGCGCAGGCAAAGACATTTTCTGCGAGAAACCAATGACCAGGACGATCGGTGAAGGACAGAAAGTCGTCGATGCCGTGAACCGCTACGGAAGGATGTTCCGCCTGGATACTTGGTTCCGTTTCAAAGACACATTCTACGGGCTTGGAACAACGGTCGAGCCGTTAAAGAAACTTGTCGATAGCGGACTTCTCGGATGGCCTCTCACGGTTAGAATTTCTGGTGCGACTGGATTCGCATGGAAGTTCTACTGGACGGGCAAGGAGAATCTAGTGCCTCAGCCGGTTCCTGAAGTGCTGGATTACGACATGTGGCTTGGCCCTGCTCCATACAAGCCTTATAACCCTCATAGGGTGCACCAAACCTTCCGCGGCTATTGGGACTATGAGTCTGGCGGATTAGGTGACATGGGACAGCACTACATCGACCCAGTACAATATATTCTCGGAAAGGATGACACATTCCCAGTGAAAGTTGAAGTAGATGCTCCTCAGCAGCACCCTGATGCAGTGGGAATATGGAGAAAGATTACTTACACCTACGAGGACGGATGCAAGATTATCCTCGAAGGCGAAGGCTTTGAGAGCGAGGGTAAAGTGCCTTATATCGAAGGCCCTAACGGGAAACTGTACAAGGGCTTCGAATGCTCCATCCCAAATATAATGGATAAATTAAATGCGATGCCTGATCCTGAGCCGAGAGTTACGGATTTCCTGGAAAGCGTAAGGACGCGCCAGAAGTTCGCTCTGAACGAGGTGAACGGGCATCACAGCTGCACCATCGTGAATATGGGATCTTGCGCCCTGCGCCTAGGCAGAACGCTGAACTTCGATCCTAAGACGCAGCGCTTCATAAATGACGATGCAGCTAATTTATTAATTAATCAGCCAATGAGAGAGCCTTGGGCTTCAATGATGTAATAAAGGAGAATGAACATGAAAAAGATATTTACGATAATAGCCTCCCTGGTTCTCGTATTCTCAGTTTATGCCCAGGATGCCAGACAAAGGACGACAGAAACCATAGTCGCTGACGTGCTGGCTGCAATGCCCGCGCAAGATGCTTCACAGTTTAATGAGCAGATGAAGGATTTGGCTGCCGCAGCGCCTGAATCAATCATCAAAGTAGCCAAGATGATGAAGCCTGCCGGCGAGGGAGTGAGGAACAACATTTATGAATATGCCCTCAGCGGGGTTGTAAGTTATGTGACGGATCCTGCCCATAAAGATAATGCGACGAACGTGCTGATGGGCTTGCAGCAGGCTGCCGAAGCTTGCTCCGATGCCACTAACAAGGCTTTCCTGGAGTCTTTGGAAAGATACCTCAAACCGGCGGAAGACAACCCTCTTATCCCTTTCCAGCTTGTCAAAGACCCTAAGAAGACGGATTCTGTCCAGGACAGATGCGCTGCTGCTAGAATATGCATCGAAACCTATCCGGAGGCTAAAGGAATGAAGCTTCTCAGAGAGGCCCTGAAGGATGAGAATATTCAGTACAGGAATGCTGTCCTTGGCTATGCTACCACTAAATACGGAACTGAAACCTTGGCTCCGATGCTCATCAAGACATATCCAAAAGCGTCTTCCGGAACCCAAATCGACCTTCTTAACTGGTTTGGCAGCAACAAAATAGCTTCAGCGGCTGACATAGTCTCCGGTGCGATGGCTGAAGACGGAGACATTGCTGCGGCTGCGATTTGCGCTGCTGGAAAAATCGGTGGCGAGAAATTAGGAAAAGAACTTATCAATATATTAGGCAGCGCTGGCTCAGCAAAATCCGCAGAAGCCCTCACTGCTCTCAAATCATTCAAGGGTGACATTCAGGATGAGGTCGTCGATGCACTCGGAAGCGCTGCTAACACGGAAGGCTTGATGAACCTTGCCGCGGCGAGGAGAATGTCAAAAGCTTACCCTGCCATATTCAAGGAATATCAAAAGGGTGAAGCTAATGCTGCGAAATACCTTGCCGGGGTTGCCGGTACGCCGAATATTCAAGAAATCGGGAGTGCCCTGGCAATAGCTAAAAGCAATGTTCCTGACCTTCAGAATGCATTGTATTCATGCATCCACACTTTTGCCCCGCAGGAGCAATATTCCCAGGTGAAGTCCCTCATTGACAAGGTTTCAGCAAAGGATAATTTCTATGCCGTGCTGGCGCGCACTGGCACCGACCTGGCCGTAGAGGATCTCAATAAGGCATATTCAAATGGGTCTCAGGCCGCATTGAATGGCCTGCTGGAGATTAATAATTTCAAGGCGGCTCCTATCCTTATGAATATAGCGAAGTCGGATGCATCCAAGATTGGCACAGTGATCCCACGATACATCGACCTAGTGAATGCCTATGAGCAGAATCTGGATAAGAAACGCTTCGATTTGAAGGATGCTTTAGAGATTGCAAATACAAAAGCTTTGAAAACCAAGGCATTGAATGCCCTGGCTGGCATCCCTGCGATGAAGGCATTCCTCCTCGCCGGGCAGTATCTTGACGATAAGGATGCTTCCTATGCCGCTGCTAATGCCGTGAAGAACATTGCGAACAAGACCACAGAGGAAATCAATAACGCAGATTATGTCGCAAATCTCGAAAAGGCTGCGAAGGTGTTCAGTTCCACTGGCAATGCTGATGATGGATATGCCGTTAAAGAAATAGAGACTCTGCTGTCGAAGGCTCATCAGTCTTCCCCTGTGAGCCAGCTGACTGAGGAAGAGAAGAAGCAAGGTTTCGAGATGCTTTTCGACGGAACTAATCTGGACAAGTTCCAAGGCGACAAAGAAGGCTATACTCCGGTGAATGGAGTAATCCAAGTTTCGGCTGGGTATGGCAGCACCGGCAATCTTTACACCCTTAAAGAATACCGCAATTTCGTTTACCGTTTCGAGTTCCGCTTTACGAAAGAGGGTGCGAACAATGGCGTGGGCGTAAGGACTCCTCAGGGAGTAGATGCCGCCTACCATGGGATGTGCGAGGTGCAGATTCTCGACCATGACGCTCCGATGTACGCTGACCTGCACGAGTATCAAGTGCATGGCTCTGTCTATGGAGTCATCCCGGCAAAGAGGATCAAGCATAAGCCTCTGGGCGAGTGGGAGACGGAAGAGATCAGAGTTGAAGGCAATCACATCAAGGTCACCGTCAATGGCGAAGTGATCGTGGACGGAGACGTTCGCAAGGCTTGCAAAGGGCACAATGTGGCTCCTGATGGCGGCAACGTCAATCCATACACCGTAGACCATAAAAACCATCCGGGCATGTTCAACAAGAAAGGCTATGTGTCTTTCTGCGGCCATGGCGAGGGGGTTGAGCTCAGAAACGTGAG
>Ga0256406_1002633_pt1 | contig 24666 bp, 20 predicted proteins | sample RumenRJG_03DNA_FD_185986 | JGI IMG/M metagenome (GOLD analysis project Ga0256406, IMG submission 185986) | Bovine rumen microbial communities from Lethbridge, Alberta, Canada - RJG_03 | ecosystem: Host-associated > Mammals > Digestive system > Stomach > Rumen | place: Canada: Alberta | collected...
GAATCTCCAGAAAAGCCGATTTCGACATTCTATAATACTTATCCATTATATCTATGATTTAGAATTATGGATGCAAAGGTATTACAGGTTGATCAGATCACAAGCGTAGACTTCCTCGGGTGCTTACCCTTCATTGCAGTAAGCCAACCATCTCACGCCTTGTACAGTGTGGCGTTTTTGACGGCGCTTACATTCAGATCGGCAATACCTATTGGTTTGACCGTTACAAGATCAGGCAAATGCTTCTGAACAATCAGATTTTCAAGTGTCGGAAAAAGAAAGGGCAGCCCAGTAGTACAATACTATAGTCTTTACGTACTATTATCAGCAACAATATCATTCATTTCCTTGGATAATTGGAAAAGAACAAGTAAATTTGCAAAGAGCATTGCAAACGGCGGTTATGGAACAGCAAAGAAGAAAATATCCGGTAGGGATACAGACCTTTCGACGGGTTATCAAAGAAGGTTATATATATGTCGACAAGACCGATCTTGTTTGGGAGTTATCTCATTTTGCCAAGTTTATCTTCATGAACCGTCCTCGTCGTTTCGGCAAGAGCCTGCTGACATCGACACTTGACTCCTATTGGCGAGGAGACAAGGACCTTTTCAAGGGACTGAAGATCATGGACCTGGAGAAGGAGTGGGAAAGCTATCCTGTCATCCATCTTGATCTGAGCATTGCCAAGGGACAGAGCTCTCCGGAAGAACTGAGGGAGACGCTGATGTGGATGCTTAAGCCTCTTACGGAATTGTATGGCTATGATAAAGACGAGACCAGTCCAGGTAAAGTACTTACCGGACTGATGCGTCGTGCCAGTGCTAAGACAGGCAAACAAGTTGTGGTGATTGTCGATGAGTATGATGCTCCGTTGCTCGATGTACTTCATGAGAAGGAGAATCTCGATGGTATGCGCAAGGTTATGCAAGAGTTTTATCAGCCTCTTAAGGCCAGCGAAGCCATTGTCAAGTTCTGCTTCATCACCGACATTACGAAGTTCTCGCAGCTCAGCATCTTCTCGACGATCAATAATATCAAAAATGTAACTCTTGACCCGAAGTTTTCCGCCATCTGCGGCTTCACAGAAGAGGAAGTACAAACGGTGTTTGAACCGGATATCGAACGTATGGCTAAGATTTCCAATCTGTCAGTTGACGAGATGTATGCAAAGATCAAACTCATGTATGATGGCTATCACTTCTCTGAAGACTCTTTGTCTGTGTATAATCCGTTCAGTCTCCTCAACGCTTTCATGGACAACAAACTTAAGAGCTATTGGTTCGCTTTAGGCACACCGACATTCCTCATCCGCCAGCTGCAGCATTTCAAGACTGACATCACAGCACTTGACAAGCTGGAGGTGCCGGCTTCTTCGTTCGATCAGCCAACAGAAAACATGAGGACTGCCCTGCCTTTGCTCTATCAGAGTGGATACCTCACGATCAAAGGCTACGATCCCGCGACCGAGGCGTATACCCTATCTATCCCTAATCAGGAAGTAAGGATAGGTTATGTCAAGGGACTGTTACCAATCTACGTCGGTCTGGACGAAGGAGAAGTGCAGATGGGCTTTGCCGCTAAATTCTGGACGGCTTTACGCAGTGGTGACATTAATCTTGCCATGGAGCACATGCAGGCCTATCTTGCTGGTGTTCCATACGTTGAGGGATTCAAGAAGAAATTGGCCGAAGCATCAACGGCCGAAGGCTTCTGGGAGTTCACGTTCTATCTTATCTTCTCCATGCTCAATGTCTACGTCCGCACTCAGGTGAAGGTTGCGGGTGGCAGGGCCGATTTGGTTGTCTTCATGCCGGATGCTATTTATATCATCGAGCTGAAAGCCGGTGGCAGTGCCGAGCAGGCCCTTCAGCAAATCGAGACCAAAGGCTATGCCAGACCTTACCTCACCGATGGACGGAAGATCGTCAAGGTCGGAGTAAACATCAACAAGGAGAGCAGTACGATAGAGGACTGGAAAATAGGCTGAATCAACGGGGGATCTGTTCTCATGCAGGTTATGGAATAGTGTATTATGGGATGTTTGCTGGTATCAAACAAAAATACAGCTTTTTGTTTGCTGTCATCAAACACTTTTCGTATCTTTGCACTTGTTACTAAAGATACGTTGCAATGGCAATAACCAAAGACACGTTCCGCGCGCTTATCCGCGAGGGACAGGAAGAGATACAGGACGTAGAACTGTATGACCGCCCATTTGATTTCGAGGAAAACGGGCGCTACGTGCTTGTCGGTGTCCGTCAGGCAGGAAAGTCGTACATGCTTTTCAAGCGTGCCCGACAGTTGCTTCGTGAAGGTCACTCCTTAGAGGAGATCGTATACATTGATTTCGATGACGAGCGCCTTATCGATATGACTGCGGATGATTTAGACCTCATTCTTCAAGCATATCAATCGGTCTACGATCATACTCCTTTACTCTTCTTTGATGAGATACAGAACGTCTCCGGATGGGAACACTTTGCCCGTCGGCTTGCCAACAAGAAGTATCACGTTTTCATCACAGGGAGTAATGCCAAGATGCTGAGCCGTGATATTGAGACGACACTTGGCGGACGATATCTTAGTGCACATATTTATCCATATAATTTTCAAGAATATCTCGAGGCACAAGGAATTCATCTGACCAGGGAATGGGAATATGGTAAGGAGCGAGCTCTCGTACAACAGCAGTTCCAGACATACATGCAGTGGGGAGGATTCCCGGAACTGCTCATGTACCGTAATAAGCGCAAATGGCTCAATGACCTCTATGAGAAGATCGTCTTAGGGGATATCATCCAGCGGAACAAAGTGAAAAACGAACTTGCTCTGAGGATGACTATGAAGCGATTGGCAGAGAATGTCATGCAACCCACTTCCTATCGCCGTCTTGTCAATCTCATCACATCGACAGGGATGAAAGTTGCCGTATCAACTGTCAGCGACTATGTGAGGTTTGCCAAAGAAGCCTTTGCGATTTTCTCGCTCGAGAATTACGCATCGAAGTTTTTAGAGAAGGAAACCGTGAAAAAGCATTATTTCGTTGATAATGGACTTCTAAATATTTTTCTCAACAATGGATCAACATTATTATTAGAAAATCTTTGTGCTGTCCATCTACATGAGAAGTATGAAGACAAGCTGTACTTTTACAATAAGAATATAGAGGTAGACTTTTTTGTTCCTGACGAAAGCTATGCCGTACAGGCTGCTTATTCTATATATGGGGCGGGTATGACCGAGACATATGAAAGAGAGGTCAAAGCTCTGGAACAGCTCGATTCATTCTTTCCCCTACAGCGCATGGTCATCGTAACCTTTGACGAGGAAGGCAAGATAGAGACGCCCGGCGGAAAACAGATCGAGGTTGTACCGATATGGAAATGGCTGCTAACTCAACAGTAGGAAAAGTTGTGCTGATTTTATTTGGCAGTTCCATTATTTAATCTTACCTTTGCTTTTGAAATGTTATGGCGGTAATATTTACCACGGTAAAATTACAGAAGTATGAAGAAATTCTATGATCGAGAGAAAGAGATGGCCGAGCTGCTTAAGATGCAAAGGCAGTCGTATGAGGATTATTCTCGCTTCGTCGTACTTACCGGGCGGAGGCGCGTAGGCAAGACAAGCCTCGTCTATAAGATGATGGAGCAGACTAAAAGTATAGCTCCATGTCTGTACTTCTTTGTCGGCAGGAAAACGGAAGCTGCTTTAGTTCAAAATTTCTCTGACGAGATAAGACTGAGACTTGGCGAGTTTGTTCCTGACAGCATAAAATTATTCAGGGAACTCTTTCAGTTCCTTCTTGAGGTCGCTAAACGTAGGAAATTCACACTGTTCATCGACGAGTTCCAGGAGTTTGATAATGTGAACAACGGTATCTTCAGCGACATCCAAGAGCTATGGGACCGCTATAAGAAACAGACCAACATGTGCCTTATCGTCTCGGGCTCAATATTCAGAATGATGGAGAAAATCTTCAAGGATGAGGACCAGCCTTTGTTTGCCCGTGATGACAGTACCATCAAACTGCAGCCCTTCAATACCGATGTCATACGAGAAATTCTCCACGACTACAAGGCTGATTACACGAAGGATGATTTACTTGCTCTCTGGACATTCACCGGTGGTATTGCCCGCTACATCGAGGCCTTTATGGATAATGGCTGCACTACAGTCAGGAAGATGATCAATTACATCTGTTCAGACAGTGATGGCTTTTTTATTGATGAGGGTAAAAAAATACTTCTGCAGGAGTTCGGCAAGCAATACGGAGTCTATTTCAGCATCATGGGTCAGATAGCACAGGGTGACGTGACTCAGCGTGAGATAGAGGGCAGTCTTGGCATCGACAGTCTAGGCGGCCAGCTTAAGATGCTTGATGAGAAATATGCTTTGATACACAAGAAGCGCCCTGTTGGTGCTAAGCCAGGATCACAGACCGTGCGCTATGAGATTAATGACAACTTCTTCCGCTTTTGGTTTCGCTATATCTACAGATATCCGGCATTGATAGAACTTCAAAATATGCCTGCTCTGGCAAAGATCATATCCGATGACTATACAGCCTTCTCCGGCCTTGCCCTGGAGCGCTGGTTCCGTCAGAGAATGAAGGAGTCATTTAAGTATCAGCTGATAGGCAACTGGTGGAAAAATGAAACAAAGACCACGAAGAATGAAGGTCAACATGACGAATTTGAGATTGATATCGTTGCAGAAGACCTGAAGGGAGATGTCAGTGCTTACGAGGTCAAGCGTAATGCTGACAGATACCGGGCTAAAAGACTTGAGGAAAAAGTCGCAGAGATGCAAAAGCAGACTTTCAAGGGCAAAAATATAAGAACCGGATGCTTGTCCATGAATGATATGGAGGCGGGTTGGTAATTGTGTCTTGATTACTATCTTTGCACACAAACAAGTTCGATTTAGCGTATGTTTTATACATTAAACCGAAGTTAATATGTGAAATATGGAACAATGACAAATACCATCCGTTGAACAGAATACGGTATTCGTTCCTCAGCCTCCAACAAAACTGCGGAATGCTGGCATGCCCTTCACCTTTGGCAGAGTGGTCATTCAAATGGCTACAGAAAAAATATGGGTGAGCACCCACCCTTAAACATCATCTTGGGAAGAATATTCGGAAGATAATTTGCCAGAACTTGCTCTTCTTTAGACTTTGTGGCAAATTATCTTCGTTCACACAGGCAAGGCACTCCTTACTCTTTGCCATAGCAATGTACGTTTTTCAAATTACTTGAACAAATCGTCCATTGTGCAAATGCTTCTGAACAATCAGATTCTCAAGTGTCGGAAAAAGAAAGGGCAGCCAGTAGTACTATAATATAGTCGTTACGTACTATTATCAGCAACAATATCATTCATTTCCTTGGATAATTGGAAAAGAACAAGTAAATTTGCAAAGAGCATTGCAAACGACGGTTATGGAACAGCAACGAAGAAAATATCCGGTAGGAATACAGACCTTCTCTGAGATTATCAAAGAGGGTTATGTTTATGTCGACAAGACAGACCTTGTCTGGGAGCTGTCGCATTATGCGAAGTTCATCTTTATGAGCCGTCCTCGTCGTTTCGGCAAGAGTCTGCTCACTTCTACGCTCGATTCCTATTGGCAAGGAGACAAGGATCTTTTCAAGGGACTGAAGATTATGGAGTTAGAGAAGGAGTGGAAAAGCTACCCTGTCATCCATCTTGATCTGAGCATTGTCAAGGGGAGAAACGACGCTAAAGACTTACAACGTGCCATCTGCTGGATGCTCTCTCGCCTCGACTGCTTCGAGCGGAATGAATACGAGAAGACACCGGGAGAGATCCTCGATGGTATGATACGAAGGCTCAGCAGTGGCGGGCGACAGGTCGCAGTAATTATTGACGAATATGATGCTCCGTTGCTTGATGTCCTTCACGAAAAGGAGAATCTTGATGGCATGCGCAAGGTGATGCAAGAGTTTTATCAGCCTCTAAAGGTAAACGAATCACTTATCAAGTTTTGTTTCATCACCGGCATCACGAAGTTCTCGCAGCTCAGCATCTTCTCGACCATCAATAATCTCATGAATGTGACGCTGGATCCAAAGTTCTCTGCCATCTGCGGATTCACGGAAAAGGAGCTGTGTACTACACTCTGGCAAGATGTTGAATCTTTAGCTGAACACTATAAGTTGACACCTACAGAGATGCATCAGAAGCTAAAGCAACGTTATGATGGCTATCACTTCTCTGAGAATTCGCCCGAGATATACAATCCTTTCAGTCTGCTGAAATGTTTCTTGCGGCAGAAGATTGATAATTATTGGTTTGAGAGTGGTACTCCTACTTTCCTCATCCATCAGATGCAGCATTTCAATACAGATATCACTTCTCTTGACAGGCTGGAAGTTCCTTCGGACGCCTTTGATCAGCCTACGGAGAATATGCAAAATGCTTTGCCTCTACTATATCAGAGTGGATGTCTCACGATCAAAGATTATGATCCGGAAGCAGAGACTTACATCCTTGCTATTCCGAATCAGGAAGTAAGAGTGGGCTATACCAAGGGATTGCTCCCAACATATATAGGATTGGCAGGGCAGGATGTGCAAGTTGGTTTTGCTTTGAAGTTCTGGCGTGCGCTGAAAGCGGGTGACATTAATCTTGCCATGGAGCACATGCAGGCCTACCTCGCCGGTATTCCATACGTTGAGGGATTCAAGAAGAAACTTTCCGAAGCATCGACAGCTGAAGGCTTCTGGGAGTTCACGTTCTATCTCATCTTCTCTATGCTCAATGTCTATGTCCGCACTCAGGTGAAGGTTGCGGGCGGCAGGGCCGACATGATAGTCTTTATGCCGGATACGATTTATATCATCGAACTGAAAGCCGGTGGCAGTGCCGAGCAGGCCCTTCAGCAAATCGAGACCAAAGGCTATGCCAAGCCATATCTCACCGATGGACGGAAGATCGTAAAGGTCGGAGTAAACATCAACAGAGAAAGCAGAACCATCGAAGACTGGAGGATAGACAATCGATAATAGACAATCGATAATAGACAATCAATGTTGAGTAATCAGATCAATATACGCAAACTGGAAGCAGAGCTGTGGGAGAGTGCCGACCTTCTGCGCGAAGGCAGCAACAAGACGAGCCAGGAATATTGCATGCCTGTGCTGGCCCTGCTTTTCCTACGCTATGCTTATAGCCGATATAAACTTGTTGAGAAGGAGATACTGAAGGACCGGCCCGTGAGAAACGGCAGGGTGCTGCCCGTGGAGCCTTACGACTTCAAGATGAAGAGCGCCATCTATCTCCCCCGCGAGGCACAGTATGACTTTCTGGTCAGCCTGCCCAAGGACATCACGCTCCTGAACCTCAAGAACAAGAACGGCGAACCGATCAATTCTGTCGGCGAGGCGATCAACAATGCCATGCAGCTCGTGGAGGACTACTCTTCGCTCGATGGCATCCTGCCTAAGTCGTATACCGACTTCTCCGACGATCTCCTGCGCGATCTGCTGCGCATTTTCAACAACAAGACGATCGATGAGGTAGGGGGCGATGTCATCGGGCGCATCTACGAATATTTCCTTTCGAAGTTTGCCAAAGCCATTGCTTCCGACGACGGTGTCTTCTTCACCCCTAAGTCGCTTGTCAAGATGCTGGTCTATATCGTCGAGCCTACCAAAGGCATCTTGGCCGATATCGCCTGCGGGTCAGGCGGCATGTTCGTGCAGTCGGGCGATTTCGTCAATCAGGAAGGCATGAACGCCAACAGCCAGCTCACGTTCTACGGTCAGGAGAAAGTGGACTACAACGCGCAGCTCTGCATGATGAACATGGCTGTCCATGGCCTGAATGCACACATCATGTCGGGTGATGCCGCCAATACGTTTTACCATGACGCCTGGCATATCGCGGGCAAGTGCGACTATGTCTTTGCCAATCCCCCTTTCAATGTCGACAAGGTGAAGGCAGAGAGCTGCGAAGCGGCCGGCCGGCTGCCTTTTGGCCTGCCCGGCGTGAACAAGAAGACCAAAGAGGTGAGCAATGCCAACTATCTGTGGATCTCCTATTTCTACAGTTATCTCAATGACCACGGGCGTGCGGGCTTCGTCATGGCGAGCTCTGCCACGGACAGCTCGGGCCGCGACCGCGACATCCGTGAGCAGCTTGTCAATACCGGCTGCGTCGATGTGCTCATCAGCGTTGCCAACAATTTCTTCTACACCCTGTCGCTGCCTTGCACGCTGTGGGCCTTCAACAGGGCCAAGAGTGACGACATCGTCGACAAGGTCCTGTTCATCGATGCCCGCAACTACTATACCGTTGTCGACCGCACGCTGAACGAGTGGAGCGACTGGCAGCTGCGCAATCTTCAGGCCATCGTCCATCTCTATCGGGGAAAGAAGGACCGGTACCGGGCGCTTGTCAAAGACTATTGGCAGGCGATAAGGGCGTTCATGGACAGTCACGACTGCGCCGGCTTCCATGACAGCGCTTTGGTTGATCCGCAGCATCCGAAGTTCGAAGGAGCCTTGTCGACGCTGGAGTCTTATGCCGACACGTTCAAGGCGGAGATAAAGAAGCTGCAGACGGACCTCAAGGCTACCAAGGCCCGTGCGGAGAAAAACGAGCTCAAGGCAAAGATCAAAGCCAATGAGGCGACACTCAATGAAGCCGAAGAGATCATTGAGACGACAAAGGAAGCCATCTGGCTGACGGATAAGTTCGGCTATGACGGCGACTATCAAGACGTGGCGGGACTGTGCAAGATCGCGACTATTGAAGAGATCAAGGAGAAGAACTACAGTCTCACCCCCGGTGCCTACGTCGGCGTAGCTGCACAGGAGGACGATGGTGTCGACTTCAATGAGCGCATGACGGAGATTCACGCGGAACTCAACAAGCTCAACGAGGAAGCCAACGGGCTCATGAAAGAGATCAACGAGAACTGGGAGAAAATGAAAGGAGAAGAGGTATGAGTGAGTGGAAGAAAGTTAAGTTAGAAGATTGCATCGAAATAAAGCATGGGTATGCTTTTAAGGGTGAGCACATTATCAATAAAGATAATGGTAAAGTCCTTGTTACGCCTGGGAATTTCAAAATAGGAGGAGGTTTTCAGGAAAGCAAATGCAAGTTTTACAATGGCGAGATCCCCTCTGATTATATCTTGCATCCTATGGACCTAATCGTGACGATGACAGATCTAAGCAAGAATATAGATACACTTGGTTATAGTGCATACGTGCCTCAAGACAAGAATCGTATATATTTACATAATCAGCGTATTGGACTTGTAATAATTAAAAATAATATCTGTACCAAAAGCTTTCTATATTGGTTATTGAGAACCCATGATTATCAAAGATCAATAGCGGGGTCATCTACGGGTTCTACAGTCCATCATACTTCACCCAAAAAGATTTATGAATATCAATTCTCTTGTCCAAATAAAGATACGCAGATTAAGATAGCCGATATTCTAAACAAATATGAGCTTTTAATTTCCAACTACCAGCGTCAGATCAAGTTGTTGGAAGAAGCGGCACAGCGCCTTTATAAGGAGTGGTTTGTCGATCTTCACTTCCCCGGATACGAAAACACTAAAATCGTGGATGGTGTGCCGGAAGGGTGGAGAAGAGATGCCGTTTCCTCATTAGGTGATTATATTAATGGATTTGCCTTCAAACCTTCCGATTGGCAAGATCATGGATTGCCAATAATCAAGATTAAGGAGCTAAACGAAGGTGTCACAAAAGACACTCCGAGAAATAATGGAGAAAGGGTCCCAACGAAGTACTTGATAGACTCTGGAGATTTATTATTCTCTTGGTCTGCCACCTTAAAAGTTGAGATATGGAGTGGAGGAAAAGGATGGCTTAATCAGCATCTTTTCAAAGTTGTTCCTAATCAAAATGTTGATAAAGAATTTCTGTTGCAAGGCTTAAATAATGCAATTAAAGAGTTTGAGAACTTAACAACGGGGTCGACAATGAAGCATATTCAAAGGAATAAGTTAGACCAAGTATATATTATGGTTCCAACAAAGAATATATTTGAGGAATACAGTAAGGTTGCTCATCCCCTACGTTATTCTATTCTAAATATTAGCCATCAGCTCCGCCTTCTCACCGAGGCCCGTGACCGCTTGCTTCCGAAGTTGATGTCCGGTGAGATTGAAGTCTAACGCAAAACATTGAAGGCTATGTCATACGATTATTCAGAAGACAAGATGATACAGCAGGGAACCGCCGATTTCATGCATGATGAGCTCGGATGGGAATCGATCTATGCCTACGATGACGAGGTGATGGGACCGATAGGCACGCTCGGCCGCGAGACGCGCAGTGATGTCTTTCTGCGCCGTCGGTTCCGTGGTGCCCTCAAACGGCTCAATCCCTGGATCAACGACAAGCAGTTGTCGGAGGCGTGTGATCAGATGACCGAACACCTGGCTTCGCAAAGTCTCATGCAGACCAATGAGGAGAAGTACCGGCTCATCCGTGACGGCATACAGGTACAGGTTGCCAAGCCCAACGGCGAGGTAGAGAAGCGTGTGGCACGCGTGTTAGACTTCAATGATCCTGACAAGAACGAGTTTCTCGCCGTACGCGAGCTGTGGGTTCATGGCCCTCAGGGCTATAACAGGCGGGCCGATCTCGTGGGCTTCGTCAACGGGCTGCCGCTGCTGTTCATGGAACTGAAGAACCACGACGTGGATGTGGAGAATGCGTTCAACGACAACTATACCGATTATCTGACGACCATTCCCCAACTGTTCTGGTACAATGCCTTCATCATCTTCTCCAATGGCGACGACGCCCGCGTGGGTACCGTCGACTCCAAATGGGAGTTCTTCAATGAGTGGAAGCGACTGAAAGAGGACGACAAAGGCAACATCGAGCTGCCGACGATGCTGCGCGGCATCTGCGACAAGCGCAACTTCCTCGATCTCCTGGAAAACTTCATTCTCTACGACCATAGCGACGGGCACACGGTGAAGATCATGGCGCGCAACCACCAGTACCTCGGTGTGAATCAGGCGGTGGAGTTCTATCGCCAGCGTAAACTGCGTAAAGGCAAGTTGGGCGTGTTCTGGCACACGCAAGGCTCGGGCAAGAGCTACAGCATGCTCTTCCTGGCTCAGAAGATCCGGAGAAAGTTTGAAGGCTCACCCACGATACTGGTGCTCACGGACCGTGACGAACTGAACAAGCAGATCAGCGGTACCTTTGAGAACTGCGGACTGCTCGGCAACGTCAAGGCTAAACAGTTTATCGCCACAAGTGGTGAAGACCTCGCGAAGAAGCTGGAAGCCAACCCCTCGTTTATCTTCTCGCTCATCCAGAAGTTCAACAATCCGGATGCAACCCCGTTGCATCTCGACCATGAGGTGATCATCATGAGCGACGAGGCGCACCGTACGCAGAACGGCGTCTTTGCCGAGAACATGATGCACATGCTTCCCGAGGCGAACCGTATCGGCTTCACAGGTACGCCGCTGCTGACCAACGACCATATCACGGAGCGGACGTTCGGCGGCTATGTCAGCATCTACGACTTCAAGCGGGCCGTCGAAGACCATGCCACTGTCCCGTTGTTTTATGAGAACCGGGGCGAGAAGATCAAGGACCTCCACAACCCGGAGATCAACGAGCGCATAGCCGCGGCGCTGGATGACGCGGACCTTGACCCCAGCCAGTTGGCTAAGGTGGAGCATGAGTTCGCCAAAGAGGTGCATCTCCTCACGGCTGAGAAACGCTTGCGACTCATTGCCAGAGATTTTGTCAACCACTACAGTGACCTCTGGACGACGGGCAAGGCGATGATGGTAAGCTACAACAAGGTGACATGCGTCCGGATGTACAACTATGTGCAGGAGTACTGGAAGGAGAAGATAGCCGAGCTGAAAGATGATGCCGAGCGCATGCACTCGCAGCAGGAGAGCATGGAGCTCCGGCGGAAGATCCGATGGATGGAAGAGACGGACATGGCTGTCGTCATCTCTCAGGAACAGAATGAGATCAGCACCTTTGAGAAATGGGGACTGGACATCGTTCCTCACCGGCAGAAGATGCAGAACAGGCAACTGGATAAAGAATTTAAGGATGCCGACAATCCTCTGCGCGTCGTGTTTGTCTGCGCCATGTGGCTGACGGGCTTCGACGTCAAGACCTTGTCATGTCTCTATCTCGACAAGCCGATGAAGGCTCACACGCTGATGCAGGCCATCGCCCGTGCCAACCGTGTGGCGGAGGGAAAGACCAACGGCTTGATCGTGGATTATATCGGTATCGTGAAGGCGCTGCGGAAAGCCCTTGCCGATTACACGGCCAATCCCAATGGCGACGGCGGCAATGATCCGACAATCGATAAAGCGCAGCTCATAGAGCAGGTGAAGAAAGAGCTTGTCACCATTGAGCAATATCTTTCCGACCATGGCTTTGAGCTCCAGGAACTCATCGATGCCCAAGGCTTGAAGAAGATGTCGTTGCTCCGGCGAGGCGCCGATGCCATGTGTGTATCGCTTGAGATACGGAAAGCTTACTGCATCATGACCGGCACGCTGCTCAATCACTGGAAGTATCTTGATACGGAAGACTTTACGGTGGCGATGAAGCAGAAGAAGGACGGCATCGAGGCGATCTATAAAGAGCTGCAGAAGAAACGGAAGCACGCTGACATAACGGATCTCAGCGTGACCATCAACAACATTGTCAACGACTATATCGAGATCGAGGATGGGGTAGCAGCCGACAGCGAGCACAAGAAGATCTTCGACATCAGCAAGATCGACTTCAACCTCCTTCGCCGCGAGTTTGAGCGTGCGAGCAACCGCCACCTGATGCTGAACGACCTCATGGAGGTCGTGAAGGAAAAGATAGAGCAGATGATGGCGCTGAACCCTTCGCGTGTCAACTTCTATGAGCGCTATCAGGCCATCATCACGGAATATAACAGTGAGCAGAACCGTGCCAACATTGAGCGTACGTTTAATGAGCTGCTTAGCTTGTCGAACACCCTTACCGACGAGGAGCAGCGGCATGTGCGCGAAGGGCTCAGTGAGGAGGAACTGGCTATGTACGACTTGCTGAAGAAACCTGATCTCTCGAAGGCGGAGATCGCTAAGATCAAGGAGGTAGCAAGAGAGCTGCTGGCTAAGATTAAGAATGAGCTCAAGAACATGGACCATCCTTTCGACAAAGACTCCACGCAGGCTGCCATCTATGTGATCATCCGCAACTCCCTATACGCAGAGCTGCCCGCAAGCTATAGCGACGCTGAGCTAAGCAGGTATAACAAGGAGGTCTACAACTATATCAGCACCCACTACGCGACGGCATAGGCTATTCAATTTTACTAATTTCGTTGCATTAATGTCGTCCTCTAAAAACTATAATATATGAAATTATCCAAGTTCAATGACCTCTTTCCTTTGGAAATATTGGAAACGCAACGATTCTGCGCTTTTTCTCTCTAATTTTGCCCCAGTAAATCAAAACTCATTATGATAGACTACGACAAATTGAAAGAATATACGCCATTGACACTGCAATCCTTGACGATGATGTATATGTATATGACTTCATACAAAGGCAAGACAATGAGCCGCATAAGCCCATTGACCTGTCACGCCACGACACACCGGAAGTGTCGAGGATAGAAGATGAACTTAACAGACAGAAAATACCCTATCAGACCCTGGGGCTGGAACACAATGAATGCAGTGACTTTCATGTTCTGCAAATAGAGAAGAAGCAAGTATATCCGGTGTATCTCGTTTATGTAGACTTTGAAGCAGGGAATATCCAGAAATTGCCCTTTATTGGCGATGTACAGATTCATACTCCGGCCATGACAGATACAAACTTGTTTGCGTTCAGCATCAATAGGGAAGGGAAAATGTCTACGAATGACGGATATGGCTCCAATGAGGAGACTAAAAACATATTTATGACAGGAGCTGACAGTCATGGGGCCTTGACCGACCTGGTATGCCGCAGATATGGTATCGAAGGAGACTTCGATAAAGAATACCTGGTTAGTGGCGATAATATTCATGGCTTTACGGTCAACGTTACCGACTATGTCCTGAAGATGTCAGAGAATCCGCAGAAAATAATCTCAGACTGCCTGACTCAAGGTGAAAGCGACGGACAACAGGCTCCATACTGTGCCATCCGGCTGGACGGCTACGGCAGTCAGGGTGTGTTCATTATGGATATACACCAACAGATCCCAGTCTACATTGAGATGAGCAAGATTATTCGGGACTGTGAGGATACGTCTTCTCTGGAAGAGAAACTCTCAAGCATAACACCCGACTGGAGAAAGAGACTCTTGGACATGGACGACTACTCTACTTTGGAGAACATTGACAGCATGAGATATATACATCCTTTTGATGAAAACTAAACGCCATGGAACAGCAATTTTATCTCAACACATATTCAGAACGTCCATTGACGGACAGAATAATACAGATCATTCACGGGGCCAGATATTACATCAAGACCGGAAATTTCTTCTTCCGTGAGCCGGGGATTATGGAAGAATTGAAAGACGCTTGCCGCAGGGGGGTGACAATCTTCATTCTTTCCAATCTGAGAGATGACATAGACAGACTGCCTGCAGGTAACAAGCTGGGGAAATCGGAATACGACCCACATCTGCCGAATCTTGCTGATCTGGTGGAACTGGGCGCGCATGTGCGGTTTATCAGCGAGTTGCACGCTAAGTTTATCGTAGCTGACGGTACACTGGGGATGATTATGAGCAGCAATTATACCAAGGATAGCCTGAAGGGTAATCCGGAATGTGGAGTGGACTTGAATGCAGAGGACACAAAATATCTTGGAGGGGTATTCGACACGATATTCTCTCATGCTGACATAAAACTTCAAGGCAGAGACCATCATGGTTACGTCTTGAAACGAATAGTCGATCCTGTCGAGGCGGATTGCTTTGATGAAGGTAATCCCAACGTGCTGCTGACGTTGGGTGCGGCTACGGGCGAAGACGGGATTCGTGAACAGACCAACTTCGTGGATTGCAATATACAGGATATATACCAGGCTATCGCGAATACCATAAACGAGGCGAATGAATGGATTATCATGGCGGCATATTCTTTTAGAAACCTGTCAAAACTCCCCTTGATAAGATCTGCGCTTATAAATGCCGCAGAACGACAGGTCGCTATCAATATAGTATGCAACGACTCTGTGGAATATTCCATGAAAGAAATAGCAAGAATGGAGCAGGCTATCCCTTCGTTGAAGGCGGAAGGGTTTCCGAAAAACCATGCTAAGTTCCTTCTTACGGAGAGTGAAGGTCTGATGTTCACCGCAAATATTGACGGGAAAGCCGGTTTGCTCAGTGGTTTTGAACTTGGCGTATATCTCAGTGACCTACAGTGGCAACAGGCTGTAGAGGGATTGAGACTGCTGCAAAAAGAAAAAGAAGACTTAAAAGGATAGAATATGAAAAGTCAAGATTTCAAGGAATGTGTTGCCGAATGGCTAAAACTTCAGAAGGCCGGAGAGGCTAAAGAGGCGAAGGAATATTATTACGCAAATCTGTTCGACAACGTAATAAAACAGTTCAATGCAAGAGAGAAGGGTTCTATGGACGAGCCAGTCGATGTATTATTCTCCATACTGGGCTTCTCGCCGGAACCCATCGTCCTTGGAGCTAAGCTCCTTCAGCCTAAAACGCATATTATAATACAGGATATGCAAGTGAGCCAGAATGTGGAGAATGCAAAGGTCATCTCTAAATATCTTCCTGGATCTGTCATCGTCACGCTGCAAGATGAATCGTTCTCTTGTATTTATGACACGCTCAAGGAACAGTTAACACTGCATCCCGGACGTGGATATGCCATAAACATAACAGGAGGGAAAAAGTCGATGGCAGCGTCCGCAGGTGTCTTTGCAAGAGATTTTAATTGCAGCCTGATCTACATAGACTATGACAGTTATGACCCGGACACCCGCCGTCCTCTCCCTGGATCAGAAAAGCTCAGCATCGTCTATTCGCCCAAGAGAGACATACCAGACTTGTTCCACAAATAAGATACCGGGGTGGTTTACCCTTAAGGTACTATATATATAACAAAATCTTCTGAACTCGATGGGAAAATCTCATCGAGTTTTTTATTGCGCAGAGTTTCTGCGCTTTTATGGGCTACCTTTGCATCGTTATTCAGGAGGAGTAATCCAACTGGTGACACTAAAAGACGTATAACATTAAATAATTAATGCCCTATGAAAACAAAGAAAAACTCTATTGAAAAGAAGAAGGTAGCAGAAGCCAGTGCAAGACGCAAGGTGGCCAAGCGTTGGGCGATGGTAGGCAGAGGCCATGGCTACAAACATGCAGTAGTGAGACAGACAGCCAAAGACACCATCAATAAGATAGAGGATGATCTGTTTGATGGGATATTGCTGTCTCTCTCTCCACGCAACAGCAATAAGAGCATGAGCCTCCAAAAGCGGCTGCTACGGCGCATTGTGGAGAAACGCCAGGCACAAGCAGCATTCAGGAAAATAGGACGGAGTGATGACCTGTTCACTGCCCGTCTTATGGACGAGGGCTCCTGCCGATGCATGCGAGAACTGCACCGCTATCAAAACTGTATATAACAACTACATCAATAACATAAAAGCCATGAGTATGAAAACCATGAACAATGAGAGTGTGAACGGCGGCAGCGCCAAGTGCAAGAACAATTCAATGCGCGGTTACAGTGCAGCGCGGAACGGTAAGGCGATAAACGGGACACAGTTCCGCAAGTATCACAACCCTAAGGGCGGACACGGCTTTGCCGCAGAGGATGTCAATGCGCAGTCGGACCGATGGCATGGACGTAAGGTCGATCAGATCGGGAAGAACAACAGTCTCAACGGACCAGACCGCATCGTCAACGGGCAGGCCATACAAACGAAGTACTGCCAGACACCGCAGAAGACTGTAGCTGCGGCATTCGACGGCAACGGCTACCGATATTCAGGGCAGAAGCTCGAAGTCCCGGCTGACCAGTACGACGAGTGTGTCCGTCTCATGAAACAGCGTATTGCGGCCGGAGAGGTTCCTGGAGTCACTGACCCGTCAGAAGCAACGAATATAGTTAAGAAAGGGTCATGCACCTATCGGCAGGCTGTACGGGTCGCCAAGGCAGGCAACCTCGATTCTATCCTCTTCGATGTCAAGACACAGGCTGTCGGCTGTGCCTCTGCTGCCGGCCTGTCGCTGGTCATCGGAGCAGCCTATGCCATCGCGCATGGGGCCTCGCCGAAGGAAGCCATGAAAGAAGCCGGAAAGAACGCTGCCAAAGTTGGCGGAGAGGCATTGGTATCAGGGGTGACAAGCTCACAAATACTCCGCACTGCTGCAGGGCGTGATGCGCTTGCCATGATACAGCGTGCCACTAACAACGCCGTGAAGGCCGTCTGCAAGACAGAGTTTGGAGCGAAGTGCGTGGCAAAACTTGCCAGTGGCTTTGCAGGGAAGCAGATAGCGGGCTGCGCGGCAAAGAACGTCCTCGTAAGGGGGCTGAGCTGTAATGCTGTAACGGGAGCTGTGACTCTGGCTGTCACCTCTGTACCCGGAGCCGTGCAGGTCATCCGTGGAAAGAAAAGCGTGGGCCAGTTTGGCAAGGACGTTGCCACCAATGGTGCTGGCATAGCCGGCGGTACTGGTGGATGGGCAGCAGGGGCTGCCATCGGCACGGCCGTTTGTCCAGGTGTAGGGACTGTCGTTGGCGGTATCATCGGAGGTATAGGTGGCGGCATAGCTGGTTCGTCCGTTATGCGCGGCATCCTGAAACGGTTCTGAGGATATAGGCAATCTCCGACATAAGGGAAGGACACTTTATTGCAAGTGTCCTTCCTTATCAAAATTTATGTTTGTATAATACGATAGTTCCGAGCTACATGAATGGAGCGATGCGGTTAATCTACAAAAAATGCCGAATCCCTTGTATCATGCATATCATGGTGATTGCAGGGACAGCCTGTGGATGTTGGACATAAAGACAGTACGATGAACCTATAAAAATGCCTAATTCTTTGCATCATAAGATTATTATAAGTACATTTGTAGTCGATAGAATTGCGGCAATCCGCAAAAAGAAATAGTATGGCCAATAGGAATAAATATCAATTGTGAACATATGAGCAGAATATTCGCTTTCTTGCGTGGACTACTTGGCTTGAAAAGTTGCGCTAATGCACAGACTGACAGCATCAAGACTGTTGATGCGTCAGAGTTTGCTGAAATCATCAAGTCCGATTCCGTTACTCTTGTCGATGTCCGCACGGCCGATGAGTATGCTGCCGGACATATCGGTAAAGCCGTCAACATGGATGTCCTCAAGTCAGACTTCAAGTATAGGGTAGGGGAGCTGCCCAAGGACAAGAAGGTTGCCGTTTACTGCCGCTCCGGAAAGCGCAGTCTTGTGGCGGCCAACACGCTGGCCAAGCTGGGATACAAGGTCATCAACCTCCGTGGCGGATGGCTGGAATGGGAGCAGTATACTCACAAGAAATGAAGGAATCCAGTATTTACATGCTCATCGTCAACATCATTACCTTCTTCGTCTATGGAATAGACAAGTTGAGGGTCAAGGCGATCATCACATTATATAAGAACTAAAATTTATGAGAAATTTCTTCTCTGACAAGGCTGGTGCCTCTTTCTATGTGCAGGCACCTAACTATACTTCCGTGATCCGGAAGTACTACATCGAGCTGATATTCAAGATTCAGAAAGGGCACTATGGCATTGTCAATATGTCGGCAGCAGGAAACGGGAAGGCCATACTTTCCGTTTGCTGGAACGAATACTTCAAACGTCTTCAGAACCCGGCAGTACAGATGCCCAAAATACGGAAATGCTGTCCTACATTATATAATATACTGGTCGGAGAGGGCACTATCTACGACGGAAGAATCAATGATCCTACAGACGATAAGGATTATGACTGCATATGTATGGAAGTGGATGTCCCCAAGGACACGGCGCTTATTCATTGTCTGAATAGGGATATACGAGATAAGGCCAATATGCTCCTGAACACATGTATCGATTGTTACAATGAGCTCGTCAAGAATCCACCCTTCCCGGCATGGAAGGACGGTCTGGACGAGCTGTGGAGCTGATGAATGATCTCGACCCATGACAGCAAACATCTGGAAATATCTGTTGATAATAGCTGTCTTTGCTTCATGCCGGATGCAAGGACAGCCAGTAGATGTTGAACACAATGACAGTACGATGAAAGAAAAATACAAAAGACCTGACGATGCTACGCTCAGGAAGATGCTCACAGCAGAGGAATACGAAGTGACCCAGCATGCGGCGACCGAGGCTCCTTTCACCAACCGGTATGACCGGGAGTTCCGCCCCGGCATCTATGTTGACGTGACCACGGGAGAGCCGCTGTTCCTCTCTTCTGACAAGTATGATTCGGGCTGCGGATGGCCGGCCTTCACCAGGGCTATCTCAGACAAGCTGATAACCAAGCATACCGACATCTCGCATGGCATGATCCGCACTGAGGTAAGAAGTCGTACGGGCAATGCCCATCTCGGTCATGTCTTTGACGACGGACCTATAGACAAGGGCGGACAGAGATACTGCATCAACAGCGCGTCCCTACGCTTCATACCTGATCGGGAGATGAAAGACAAGGGATACGGGGAGTATATTCGTTTGCTCCATCCGGTGAAGGAGATTTTTCTGGCCGGCGGCTGCTTCTGGGGCATAGAGCACTATTTCAAGCAGATCGAAGGAGTGGTAGACACAGAGGTCGGCTATGCCAACGGACATATGGAGAACCCTACTTACCAAGATGTCTGCACCGATAGGACCGGCTTTGCGGAGACGGTGCACGTCACCTATGATCCGTCGAAGGTGAGCCTGAGGTTTCTTCTTGAGATGTACTTCAAGGCTATAGATCCTACAAGCATCAACCGTCAGGGCAATGACCACGGCACACAGTACCGCACCGGCGTTTACTACACCGACAAGGACGACGAGCCCGTAATCAGGGATGCTTTCGAGGAGAAGCAGACACAGCTCCAGGGCAGACTTGCCGTAGAGAACCTGCCACTGAAGAACTTCTACAAGGCAGAGGAATATCATCAGGATTATCTTGACAAGAACCCACATGGGTACTGCCATCTGCCCCAAAGTCTCTTTGAGTTCGCTCGCAAAGCAAAGATGAAGAGATAGATGACATTCTCTCTTCAAATAGCGGGCAAACTTGCGGACTTGCGCAACAGTATAATAAATTTAGCAACGATGAAATAATAATCTTATGGGAAACGCACCAATACTTACAGACGATCTGCTAAAGGCTGCCTTTGATTACCGAAGGACCGAACTATGGAATGAGCTTGACGACAGCGACATCTTCGCTGTCGCGTTAAGCAACGGACAAACCGGCTACTGTGCCGTCTTGGGGAACAATGCAAGACACTATGGCCTTGGACTCTATATCGGAGAGAAGGGGTTCAGCACCTACCTGAGAATGGTGGAAGCCGACGGCCTCTCGCTCGAGGATTGGCAGCATCTGGCTATGACCTTCGACTACATCAATGCTGACTTTGAGGACGAGAAAGGGGAAGAAAGCTTTCTTGATGATGATGAAAAAACTTTGATTAGAGATTATGCTCTCAGGAAAGGACTGATAATATCCCCAGATCATGGTTGGCCGGACTTTTCCCGTCTCCGCCCCGGCAAGTCTCCATACGGAATCAAAGACCCGGGCGAGGCGGCATGGGTGACGGAGGCCTTGAAGGCAGCTTTGGAAGTGGCAAACAAGGTTCAGTCAGAAGGAACAGAGTCTGCAGGCTTCGACCATGGTGGTGAGTATGCCGGCAGGGAAGGAGGTAAGCCTATCCCCCTGCTCACGCCTCTTGCCGACGATGGCTATCAATGGAGCCAGATCCGGACACCGGAATATGTGCCAGAGGCCTATCCCAATCCTGACTATATGGACGATGACAGGCTTGAGCAGCTTGACGACATCAAAAAGAAAAGCGTATGGCAGTGCCGGGTAGCCTACCTAAGCTCCGCCATAGACAGCGAGATAGACGGAGTTCCATACTTTCCGCTGACTCTGACCATCGTAGACAAAACCAGCGGCAGAGTACCCATGGTACCTATTATGATGGAAGAGACCATTACCGACGATACTGTGATACTTGACCGTTTTGCCGACATGATGATCAAGACTGAACAGGTACCACGCACCATTGAGGTCAGCGACCGCCGTACCTACTTGTTGCTGGAGGATTTCTGCGTGCAGGAAGACATCAACCTCAATCTGGTCAGCGAGACTCCTGATCTCGATGCTGTCATGTTCTCTTTGGAGCATCACATGAGGAACTAAAGAGGAGGACTGATGATGGATGAGCGGTATGATAATCTGTGGTCTCTTAATGTCATACCAATACCGCATCATCAACTCTGTCGCGTTTAAGTCTTAAGAACAATGTCTCAGAAGCATATCATAGAAATAGAGTGTCTCCAATGCCACCGCAAAGGGCAGTTTACAGTTTGGGACATCATGAACACCGGCGAGAATCCCTGCCTGAGAAAGATAATCTTCGACGGCTCAGCCTTCACCTATCGTTGCCCTGATTGTGGCATGCTACAGCGCGTACCTTACAGCACGCTTTATATAGACCAGCGGCATGGCATGGCGTTATTCTTCGGCCATAATCGGCCCGACGACTATGACTACCAGCCTTTGGACCTCTCTCATTTCACTCTCATTGGGGCCGAGGACTACACAATACGCCTTGTCATAGGCCTTAACCATCTGCGTGAGAAGATAATGATTCTTGAGACCGGCCTCGACGATGTTGCCGTGGAACTCATGAAGTATATGATAGCCCACTATTCCTCGCCTGAGATATCGATGAGAGGGTGGGATATATACTTTGACCATGTGAATACTGATGACAAGGATGCTCCCAAGTGTGGAAGCATCACCTTCTGCCTTGTCGATAGGGAAGGGGAGACTTACAGCGGCAAGTCCCCCATGGAACTATACAATGAGCACTGCCTTGCCGTGAAGCTAGATCCTCGCATGCGTGCAGAGGGATGCATCTGCATTGACGATGGATGGATAAGCCGCCAGTTAAAAGGACCGCACAAAGACAGCCGGGAGGTAGGATACCGTAAGCCGATGAAGAAAAGAGGCTATTACAAGGTGGGAAGCGGCGTGCGCCACAACATACAGCTGCCAGACGGCAGTCTTGTGCTGAAGGAGTGGCCGCACGATATTTTCGAGATAGACGGACACGACTTCTTCATCTTCGGCAATACTGTTCCCAAGACCAGCCCCACGCGCTACATACGAGGCATAGCCCATATCAGCGGTGACGTAATCTACCCTCCCATCTTCGAGCATGTGAGACCGTTAAGGAGCGGCAAAGGGTGGTACACTGAGCTGGACACGGCGCCATACGTCCTTACTCTCAACGGCTCAATCTATGATCCCGAGAAACGGCACCTGCCACAGGAAAATTGAAATGTACAAAAAATTGTGGAACCAATGGAAACAAAGATCAATTTGAATACAAAAAACGCCTGCAATATGGATGTCCTGAAATCAGACTTCAAGAACATTCCTTTTTGATTTACCAATTACGCAATCCCCGACTTACTTACTATTGAAGCGAGCCAGGGATTGTTGTGTTGTACATGAAGGCCATCACTTTATCTTATGGCTTCTATAGTATATGTGAAACTGTCAGCACGGTAATAGCCTATATTATATTCTATCGGGGTACCTTTTTGATCATACACAAATCTTTTGCGAATCAAAATTGGGTCTTTCTCATCTATACCTAGTTTTTGGGCAATGAATGTTCCTGCAAGTCTAGCTCGTATAGCTTCCTTGCTAACTTTTACCACTACATTATAGTCATGTTCCAAGATGTCATACAGGGGCATAGAGAAATTCTCGTTGCCAGTAAAAGGGATAGAGGGATTGAACCAAGAGACAAAATACACAAATGGAAAGTCAGTATTCCCTCTTAACCGTTCAAGTATCATGCTTCGTGTCTTTTGGTCATCATCAGAAATTTCAAAGAAATCTCTGATTTCTTTCTCTTGTGGGACGTTGAATGCAACATGAAGCTCATAGTTCTTTATTGTAATTCCCATGCGCTTCATTTCTTGAGAGAAACTGAGCCAGTTTTGTACGCGGCTTACAAATTGTTTTTGTGCAACAACGGTTCCAACCCCTCTTTTTCTTACTAGAAGACCCTCAAATACAAGCTTGTTTATTGCCTGTCGAAGTGTATTTCGGGAAATGTGCAATTGTTTAGACAAATCGACCTCATTTGGTAAAAGCTTACCATTTTTATATTCGTCCTTCTCTATAAGTTTTCGCAATAAAGCTTCTGCTTGCTGATGTAGAGGTGTTTCCGAATCGTGATCTATACCTATATTCATTTGAAAGACAAACGAATCGTACTGACGTTAGATGCTGGCGGAACCAATTTCGTATTCTCTGCAATGTGTGGTGGAAAACCTATTGTGGCTCCATATCGTCTTCCAGCTTTGACAGAGACACTAGAGGATTGTCTTAATCAGCTAGTAGAAGGCTTCAATCATATCAAAAGTCAATGTGAACAGCCCTGTGCAGCTATTAGTTTTGCATTCCCTGGTCCCGCAGATTATGTACACGGGGTAATAGGAGATCTGCCTAATTTCAAGTGTTTCCGTGGAGGAGTTGCCTTAGGACCTTTTCTTGAGAAACAGTTTGGTGTACCTGTCTTCATCAACAATGATGGCTGGCTGTTTGCCTATGGAGAAGCAATGGCCGGTGCTCTCCCTACAGTGAACCAATGGATGGAAAAGCATGGCAATACCATAAGATACCACAATCTAATAGGTATTACACTAGGGACGGGTTTCGGCTGCGGTATTGTCATTAACGAAACATTATTGTTAGGTGACAATGGCCAGGCAAGCAATATGTGGTGTTTTCGAAACAAAAAATATACACATTGGACAGCTGAAGAAAGTGTATCAATACGCGCTGTGCAACGTGTCTATCGAGAATTGAGCAATGATGACAGGCCTCTGAGCCCTAAAGACATAGCTGATATCGCCCACGGTATTGCGGAAGGAGATCAGATCTCTGCACGGCGAAGCTTCGCAGAATTGGGTGAGATTGCAGGTGATTCAATTGCAACAGCGTGCGATTTGATCGATGGCATTGTCGTTATAGGTGGAGGAATCGCACATAGTGCAGACCTTATATTTCCATCGCTCGTCAAGGAGATGAATACGCAACTGAAAATCCATAGTAATTGTCTAGTGAACAGACTGCCATCCAAGGCGTTCAATTTAGAGGATGAAAATAGTCGTAGAGAATTCCTTAGAGAGGACTTGAAAACTGTTCAAGTGGAAGGAACAACATTAATGGTACCTTATCTACAAATGGGACATATTGGGATAATGCGATCTTGCCTTGCCTTTCTGCGCCCTCCCGTCATCTGTTAAATTGATTAACAGTCTGGAATCAGCTTTTTATCTGATTTTCCCGTACCCCCATACGACGTTTCTATTTTAAGCGATTCTCAGGCGTGCATTTTTGTGCAACATACTGAATATCAATAAAGTAGGTTAACGAAA
>Ga0256406_1002634_pt1 | contig 24665 bp, 24 predicted proteins | sample RumenRJG_03DNA_FD_185986 | JGI IMG/M metagenome (GOLD analysis project Ga0256406, IMG submission 185986) | Bovine rumen microbial communities from Lethbridge, Alberta, Canada - RJG_03 | ecosystem: Host-associated > Mammals > Digestive system > Stomach > Rumen | place: Canada: Alberta | collected...
CTTGATACCCTTATTGGTGATGTGCTCAAAATTAAGAAAACTAGGGTGATAGTTAGTTGTCGGCCATTTGACTTAGACTTTGACCCTTTGTTGAAGAAATATAAATATAAGAGGAATATTGCCTTAAGACCATTGGATTATATAAAAGTTACGGAAGTACTGACTTACTTTGACAGGCAGGTTCCTGCAGAAAATAGTAAAACCGCTGCTTTCTTACAGATTCCAATTAATTTGCAATGGTTCCTAGAATATGGATATGATGGATGTGAAGTCATATCACTACAGTCGCTTATGGATGAAATGTGGACTCAGCGTATAACAGATGCTGAGAACAAGCCACAAAATAACAAGATTAAAACTGAAAAGCTGGAGGCATGTCTGACAGAAGTGGTAAGAGTGATGAGCGAGTCGGCGAGTCTGACATTCAACAGAAAACGTCTAGAAAAGGCATATGATAAAGAACTAAGTTATCTTGTAAGCGAACATATTCTTATAATAGGAGCAGATAAGAGACAACTGATGTTCCCGCATCAGACTCTGGCCGATTACGTATCAGCTAGAGTAACTTACGATACGGGCCAAAAGATGTCGGACATTTTAGAGAAAGAACATCAGGGCTTGTATGTAAGAAATCGTGTGAAGCAGTATTTTGCTTATATTAGGGAGGCTGATCCCGAAGCTTACAATAAGGAGTTAACGACAATCATCGTTAATGATACAGATGGCGTATATAGGGTTCATATAAAAATATTGTTACTAACTACTATAGCGGGTTTTGATATGCCCAATGAAGAAGAAAAAGCGTTTGTCGGCAAATATATTCTTGAGCATTCACTTTATAGAGATATGTTTATGGACGCCATCTATAATAAGGAATGGTACGAATTCGTGGCATATCATCAGATAATTAAAGACGCAGTGAGGGAGAATGATCAAGAAATAGTCACTCTACTGAAAGAAATGAGCAGGAATGTGATGATATATGCACCTGACGCAGTAGCCACGTTCCTATTAACTCAGATAAGAGAAGGTGATATTGATTGGAACAGGAACTGGATGGAAGTGGTGAACTATTATCCGCACGATAGTGTTATTAAAAAGTTGGAACCGCTTTATGAAAGTGCTTGTGGTGAAGAGCAGTTGAAATACAATAATTATCTGGAAAAGCTGGCAGGGCAGGATTATGATTATGTAGAGCAGCAATTAATAGACTATGTAGGTAAATCTTTGGAGAAGCAAATGGAACATCGGAATGATGAGGATTTCGTGTTTAAAGTAGTTTATCTAGACAATTTGGCATACTCGCTGCTTGAAAAACTGTTTAAAGAACATAAGGAACGTTGTGCTGAGACCTATTTGAAAACAATCTGTAAGATAGATGACGTCAGTAGGATACAACCCAATGTTGAGATGTTGCATCAGGAAAGTCATGCTTACTATCTTTATAACAGTCATTCTTACTACGAGAACCATAGTAACTTGGTGGCAGACTATCTTGGGTATGCTACGCCGATCATTCAAAAGGAACCAGATAAAATAAGAAACAAGATAAGAGAATTCCTTAAAGATAGTAGGAGCATTATCTTTTATATAGGCTTACGACTAATGAAGGAAAATCCTATTGCCTATAAAGAAGAAATATATCATATTCTGATTAATAAAGCTGTCTTAGAGGAATTGGATAGTAATATCAACTATCTTGTAGCGATATTATTACAGAGCCTTTTCCCTTATCTAAACGAGGAAGAGCAAGCCTCGCTACTTGATATTATTACCTCCGTAGATCCAGAATGGGAGAGAACACCATTTACTTTTATGAGAGAGCACGAAGAACCGCTTTATCGTATTGGTAGGCGTAAACAAGAACTCCTCTCTGTTATTCCGACGGATTATCTGAGGGAGAATAGACCTGAAGAATTGAAATTCCTTGAAGAAAAAGACAGGGAACTCCACAAGGTCACTATCCGTGAGCCATTCCAAACCCATATGGAGTCAGGATGGAGTGCCCATCATATAGATAAGATGAGGGCTATGAGTAAGGAAAATATGTTGAAAGCATTTCGGAAATACAATAGTAACGAAGGCTTTAGCAGAAAGCCAACGCGACAGGGTGAATGTATGAACTTTGAAGCATTAGCCACTGAGAACCCAGAGAAATACTGTGATGTGATATCCAGTATACTTGACGATAAGAGCATTGATAGGGAATATGCCGCCTATGGTATCAACGGATTGAAAAAGGCAAATTATGACATCGCTGTCATAAAGGCGCTGACCGATAGACTTTGTCAAGAACTGCTGGCGAATCTAACAAATCAATCTTATTACCATGCACTGATGGACGTGTTGAGAGACATTAAATATTTTATCGAGCGAGATGAGATGACCCCCGATATGATGAACCTTCTTTTGAAGGTGGTTAGTGAATATCCAGAGGAGAGCCATGACAACGAAGATCAAGTACATAGCGCTGATGTCTATAATATTGGTATTAATAGAGTAAGAGGCAGTGCTGCGCATCAATTGGCCAGATGTGATAACATGAAGGATTATAAAGATCAGATTTTTGATGCATTGGAAACATGTGTTAATGGTTCGCCGGCGACCAGGGGCGCTATTATATTGGAACAGGCCCTTCTCAATAATCTTGATATTGACAGGAATTTCCGACTATATATGAGATTGGTTGATGACTTGACTCCATCATTGGTCAGAATACCTCTCAACGATCTGCATCCACTAGTATATTTTATAAATTGCCCATACGAAGACCAATTAATACCATTTTTTAAGCGACTCTTTGATGTTGAAGAGTCGTATGAAATGTTGACACAGTTATTGTGGATAGCATGGGCTAGAAAGAAAGAATGGGGTGGAGAATTGTTGAAAGAATTGCTTGATAAGTCTGAAAAGGCGAAGTATTATATTCTTCACGTTTTCAACAAAACACATGTGAATGGTTATTATACATATGTAAGGCCAGTTGTGGGGTGGTGCATTGACAGTGAGGATTCTCAAGTTGGTAAGATGATGGATTTCCTGATGAATGATATTGACGAATTGCCATGGAAGGATATGAAGGAACTTATAGACTGTTACTCAAGTGGAAAATCCTTTGCCTATGCCGGTCATAACTTCCTTGACTTGATGGATGATCATGCTTCAGTGCATCCAGAGGATGTGTTGAGGTGGATGTGTAAACTTGTGGTTGTGCAACATCGAGATGAAGAAAGTGTCTATAATGCTTCAAAGATGATGAGCGTGATAGTGGCAGCGTACAATGCCATCAGAAAATACGATAAGAGCAACTCTGATTTAGAGAAAGCACTTGACGCAATGGACCAGTTGCTGGTTGATAAAGAAGTTAGAAGGGACATGAAAAGGTTTTTATTTGAGCTTGACAACTAATGGATGGCTTAGAGAACATACATGAGTTGAGACGTGCTCCGGGAAAAGAATGGGCCAATGTCCATCAAACGGATGCACATAGTTTTCAGCAATTAGCTGAAAACTATGATAGCCTATGCTTTGAAAGTAAGTTACAGGATAATTTGTTGTCGTTTCTGTGTGGCTTAGAAAATGCTAAGGTGGGTGGATATCATGTCGTTACTTTATGTCTTGATGCTGACTGGAAAGAAATTATGGGGCAGATACTGCTGCGAATTGTTGAACTAGACATAGACAAAAAACTAGAAGAACTATTCAACGATCTAACCATCTTGATAGAGCAAAAAAGTGAATTAAGGGTTGAAAAGAAATTCTTTGAGATTTTTCGCTATATCGATGATAGGCATAAGATAATCATTGCGCTTCCAGATTTCTACGATTACGTTACATCCATACCAGCTTCGGATATTTTCCGAATGACAGACTTTATGAAACAATGCAAATACGTGAAGTTCTGGTTATGTGGTAAGAGTAGCTGGTATTTAAGCACCATAGAACGCTGTAAGATTTTCTATCGTTACTTTGACCCGATTTCTTTCGATTATTTCACATCTGTGAAAGCGGGGAAGGGAAAACCTGTGGTGTATATATCATACAAATGGGTAGGTGTATCTCTAGATATCGTAGATCAATTATGTGCTTTATTCCGGAAAAAACAAATATCTTATAAACGTGACAAAGAACACTGCCGGTATAATGACAGTATCACTGATTTCATGAAAGAGATAAGGGATGCGAAGCCTGTTGTTATCGTATTTTGCAGGGAATACTTTGATTCTTTTGCCTGCTGTTACGAAATGAGTGGAATTTTTAGCCACGATGACTATAAAAAGAGAATAGTTTCTATTGTGGTAGATGAAGAATTAAGAGATGATGAAAGTTGGCATGATGACATTAGGGAGTATTGGACTAATAAACGAAGTGCCAATAGAACTAAGATGGAGAGTCTCCAATTAGAGTTTGAGGAACAAAAAGTTCCATATCGTAAGAAGGAGGACATCATGTGTAGTATACAAAAAGCTCTTCCCAAGGTTTTTGACTATATTGCGGATGACAATGCGATGGATTTAAACTATCTGGTAGATAATGAATATATGCCAGTCTTGCAAAAAGTAAAAGATAAGTTGAGTGAATATTATGGGAATATGGTTTAAGGAAATGCCTGCAGATTATTGCAACCAGCTTTCTTTTTTTGAAGAAGATGTGATGCTCTGGCAGAATGACAAGGTATATGTGATGGATAATCACAGGGATGCCGCGTGGTGTTGGCTTCAACAATGTAAAGATGGCGAAAGTTATAACTTCATGCATATAGATAGGCATTATGATATGGGTGATTTTTATTCTGAGGATGATTTGAAATTTTTTAAATCAAATCGAAATATGAATTATTCAACATATGCAAACTTAATGCAGAAAGAGGAAAGAGCTAAAGTAATGCGTTGGGATAACTATATTAGATTGGCATATGATCTCAGACCAAATTGGTTTAGGACGAATATCTTTCTAACGCACCGGCAAGGAGATGTGTGTGAAACTCGACGTAAGAATAATATGAAGATCTATGAATTAGATACACTATTTATGTATTCATATATGTATCAGTATTTGCTTAATCTATCGGAATTTCTTGATGGCGTAGTTAAGGGGTCTGGTGATTTGAAATGGATAGTGAATCTGGATTTAGACGTTTTCTTCTATCATTTTGATGAAAGAATACATACGCAATTATTTTCGGACGATTATATTGTGGAGATAGGAAAATTGCTACAGAGGGCATTGAATAAGATTCAGGTTTTAACCATTGCTATTAGTCCTGACTGTTTGATTGGTGATGACATGGAAAAAAAATGGCGAAATGGTTTTCGAACTATAGAGCTCTTGGCAGATAAGTTCTATCCTCTATGGGATTTTCCATTTGAAAAAGTGAAATGAAACGAGACCTGAAGGTGGCATGAGCAATTTTTTTACGTGGGGACTGCTTGTCCTCCGGATGCATAGGAAGTGCGATGTCTGGGCAATATAAATGACGGAAATGCGTTTAGTTATTCAAGGACAGGGGGGACAGATACAGTGTCTCGCGGCGGCGTGAGGGTACAAGTCGAGCTGCTTAGTTCGGCTTGACGAGCTTCGCAGGAACAACGGAACAAAGGATTAAAGGAATAACGGAAATGACACAAGATGAACGTTGGTTGACAAGGTACCAGGAGGTGGTTGAGTTTATTGAAACCAATCACCGTAACCCATCGAAACATCGGATTGAGGAGCATGATATGCTGAATTGGGTGAAGCAGCAAAGAAAATTGAAAAATAAGGGAGAACTGAAGACGGAGAGAGCGGAGATGTTGGAAAGGCTGTTGTCTTTGTGGGAGGAGTATAAACGGAAGAATCAATATGAATAGGATATGGGAAGGTCAGCCGATGGGCTGGCTTTTCTTGGTTTATATGGGGCATACGGAAACCATGGAAAGTCTCAAGCTAAAGCGTGAGGATAATATACGGGATTTGTAGATTATCGCAGGTGAAATAGTAAAAAGATAGGTTGAAAAAGAAGATTTTGGTATAAAAATGTGATTATATTGGAAAATATTCCTATCTTTGCGCCCAGAAAACGTAAATGACTAAGGACTGTATAGTAGAAATTAACTTGGAGCGTCTGCACTATCTCTTGAGGTTGTATAACCTTTCGGTAGGGGAGTTCTTGGCGATGCTTAATAGTGGACACAAGCGGGCGTTAAACCGCGAGGAGGTGTTTACTAATGAGATGTCTATGGCTTTGTTGAAGCGTATAGATAAAATATTCAATAAGGGTATATACTACTATATTGATTTTACGCCAGTGTCGCAGGGGTCTCATGCAAGTATATTTTTCAGGAAGCAGAGCTTTAATGGTCAGCTCAATTTGGAAGCCCGGAAAATGGTGGACAAATTTGAAACTCTGAAAAATACGCTTGATACATACAATGTGTTGGCAGATGTGTCTTTTGAACGTCAGTTGCCATCATTTACCGTAAAGGACAACCCTCGGGAAACGGCTCGTGTGATTAGTGGACTGCTGAAGATGAGAAGCCATAAGGACGAGAAGGATCATCTGAAGTTCATAATTAATCAGTTGGCTAAACTAAATATTTATGTGTTTGAGTTTGTTGAGACTTTCAATAAGAAACAGAAGAGTAATGTTGAAGGTTTCTTTATCGCACCAAATGTTATAGTTGTAAAGAGACAACAGGGTCGACTGAAGAGAGAACTGTTTACATTGGCTCATGAGCTGGGACATTGCGTAATAAATGTGGAAGAGGTTGAAAACGTTTCGGATGAGTTGTCGTCTGGCCTGTCGGAGATAGAGAAATGGTGCAATGATTTTGCTTTCTACCTTTTGATGGGTGATGAAGCTGTAAAATTGGACGGGCTGAAGTATGTCAATGCCAAAAACGACTATGCCCACGACATGATAAAAGGCATGTCGGACGCGACGCATGTAAGTATGCTGGCCATTTACACCCGTCTTGTGATAGAGAAGAAGATGAGTCAGGATGACTACGCGCTCGTGAGAGGTGGTATCATGGCCAATGTGAGACGGGCAGAGGAAAAACGAAAGCAGGAGGCGAAAGATGGAAAATCGGTTATGTCATCTCCACGCCCAATTATTTCGAATCTGTTTCGTGACACCATGCAGTGTGCGCTTTATAGAGGTGTAATAGACGAGGCGACTTTTTGCCAGCAGTTGAATGTGAAACCTGAAAGGATGGAGGCTTACTTGTGATGGAATACTATTTTGATACCAGTTCGCTTGTGGCCCTGGCTCGCTACTATCATCCTTTTGACAAAGACGGACGGCTTTTCGATTTTGTGCGTAACCAATTTCAAAGTAAGGAGATTATTGTTCTTGATGCTATATTGAATGAAGCTAAATTCACTTCTAAGGGTATTGTACTGAAAGCATATCCTTTTATAGTAGAGCAAAAAGACCTTATTGTTGATACGAAGGAGTTGATGCCATACAGTACCAAGAAGTTTGATAATATGGTTGACAAGAACTTCATTGTGGCTGCTCTGGTGAATAATGGGAAGGTGAACTATTCTATAATGAAACAATCTTTCTTGAACAGTGGGGATGGTAAGCTGATACTCACTATGTATAACCGGTTGCATGATGACAAGGAGGCCAATATATGTATTGTGACAGAAGAATCGAAAACAGGGAATGATGGCAAGATATTTAAGAAGATTCCTGCTCTATGTGAATTTATTGGAGCAAGGTGTATATCATTGGCAGAGTTCTTGTCAACAACGTCATTCCATGTAGCGATGTGATAGTTATTCCTGCAGTTACAACAAATTATAAAAAGCAAACAGCAGTTGCAACCTTATATCGGAGTTGCAACTGCTGTTGTTTTGTGCTTATTATTTCTTATAGAATTGGGCGTACCACTCGGCGAAGTGGCGGAGGCCTTCGCGGAGGGTGATCTTCGGGGTGAAGCCGTAGTCGCGCTCAAGGGCGGTGGCGTCGGCATAGGTAGTGGGGACGTCGCCGGGTTGCATGGGGACGAGCTGTTTGTGGGCCTCGAAGTCGAAGTCCTGGGGGAGGATGCCGGCACGGACGAGCTCTTCCTGGAGGATGGTGACGAAGTCGAGGAGGTTCTCGGGTTGGCCGCCACCGATGTTATACACGGCATAGGGTGGGATGGGGAGGCCGTCGTCGCCCTTCTTGCGCTCGGGGGCGCCTTGCATCACGCGTACGATGCCTTCTACGATGTCATCGACATAGGTGAAGTCGCGACGGCAGTTGCCGTAGTTGTAGATCTGGATGGTGTCGCCCTTGAGGAGCTTGTTGGTGAAACCGAAATAGGCCATGTCGGGACGACCAGCAGGGCCATAGACAGTGAAGAAGCGCAGGCCGGTAGAGGGGATGTCGTAGAGTTTACTGTAGCAGTGGGCCATGAGCTCGTTGGACTTCTTGGTGGCGGCGTAGAGGGACACGGGGTTATCTACGCGGTCGTCGGTAGAGAATGGGACTTTCTTGTTGCCGCCGTAGACGCTGGATGAGCTGGCGTAAACCAAGTGCTGAACGCCCTTGTAATTGACAGGTGACAATTGAGAATTGACAATTTCGTTAGAGTGACGGCAGGCTTCGAGAATGTTGTAGAAGCCAATGAGATTGGACTGGATATAAGCATCGGGATTGGTGATGGAATAGCGGACACCTGCCTGGGCGGCGAGGTTCACTACAATATCAAAGTGGTATTTGGCGAAAAGTTTTTCTATCAAAACTTTGTCGGCCAAATCCCCCTTTATGAATTGATAATTGACAATTGACAATTGAGAATTGTTAGTTGACAATTGAGAATTGGCTAACGCTTCTAATTCTTTCAGACGATATTCTTTGAGAGCAACGTCGTAATAGTCGTTTAAGTTATCAATGTTTATGATGGTTGCCCCTGGGGCATCTACAAATAAGCGTTTGATTAGGTTGCTGCCAATAAAGCCAGCTCCTCCTGTCACTAAAATCGTTTTACCGTTTAATTTGATTTTATTCATATCTGATCTTTTAATTTTTTTATTATAGACGTTAATAGCTTTATGAGTTCTGCACAGTCATTATTAATAGACTTGTACATTGTGTCATCAATATAATTTGTTTCATGCAGCAGATCAAGCCAATATTCTGTTTCATCTGCCTCTTTTAACGCAATATTTAGTTTGTTCAGAAAGTCCATACGTGATTGAGCGTTTTTACTCTCACGTGTATTGGCTCCTATACTGGTTCCGCTTCGGAGTAATTGCTTCGACAAAACCATTTCATGTTTTTGTTCTGTAAGATACTTGTAACAATTAACGATTCTAATTGCAAACTTTCGGCTTTTATCTTGTATCGCGTTAGCCATAATTATCAATTGTCAATTATCAATTGTCAATTCTCCAAGAATCGGGCTCCGTCGTCGGGCTTAACCCAGAAGACTTGGAAGGTGCGTTCGTACTCGGGGAACTGGGCGAGGTAGCGCTCGGTGAGGACCTTCTCGATTTCTGCTTTTTGGGCAGGGTCGACCAAGGCGATGCAGGCGCCTTTGAAGCCGGCACCAGAGAAGCGACCGCCATAGACGCCGGGGAGGGAACGCATGATTTCGTAGATGGCGATGAGCTCGGGGGAGCCGCACTCGTAGTTGTGGATGCTGGACTCGCAACTGTCGAACGAGAGCTTTCCGAAGAGCTTGAGGTTGCCTGTTTCCCAGGCTGTGACACCCTGGCGCACACGACGGTATTCGCTGTAGAAGTGCTCTGCACGGCGGGCGAAGCGGGCGGGCATGGCGATGCGGGTCTTGTCGAAGGTGGCCTTGGGAATATCGCGCAGGAAGGTCTTGTCGAAGGTCTTCAGGGGCTGCTCGGTATAGGCGAGCATGTTCCATGCGGCGGTCTTGCATTCGTAGACACGGAGGTTGTAATCACTATTGACCAGCGAGCGCGTCAGTCCGCTGAAGAAGATGCCAATCTCAAAAGGTAATTGAGAATTGACAATTGACAATTGAGAATTTTCTGTTGATTGCTGTTGGCCGCCAAAAGGTATCAGGCGGTATTCGTTAGAATCACAATCTAGGAACAGGAGCTGATTCTTCTTGCCCAGGGCGATACAGGCCTGGTCGAGGAGACCGTTGTTCAGTCCGATATACTCGCGCTCGGCCTCGGAAGCGATTTTTACGACCTCGAAGGGCTGGAGGGTAATATCATTGGCCTTGGCAAAAGCCATAACGTAGGCGATGAGTACTGCTGCTGATGAGCTGAGACCGCCAACGGGCAGGGAGCCCTGGATAACACCGGTGATGCCTCGCTTGAGTTCAAAGCGTTTTTTGAGGGCGTATTTGGCGCCGCGGGCATAGTCGCCCCAATGGCGCTCGCGCACCTGAGAGGGTGCGTCAATATCGAAATCGACGATACCCTCGAAGGTCTTGGATTCAAGGTGTACATGGCCGTCGTCGGCTACATCGAACCAGAGGTCGACGCCCTTGTCGATGGCGAAACCTGTGACCAGACCATGCTGGTGGTCAACATGGGCGCCCAAGGGACATACGCGGTAGGGCGAGAAAATGTGATACTGCATAGGTGATTATTATTGATTTAGATGCAAAAGTACATATTATTTCAAAAACCACAAAAAAATATTCAGTTTTTCTAGGATTAATGCTGATGTTTGGTAATTAATTCGTATCTTTGGAGCGCGTTTTATTTAAAAGAACACTGATTTACAATGAAGAATATTGTTATTGCGGCTGGTTATGCCACGAGGCTGGGTGAGTTGACAAAGAATTTCCCGAAGCCTTTGTTAAAGATAGGTGAGAACACGATTCTGGGTAGGATGCTGGATGATATTGATAAGATTCCGGAGATCACGGAACATATTATTATCTCCAATCATCGCTTTGCTCCCATTTTCGAAAGATGGCAGAAGGAAGAGGGAAGATGGCAGAAGCCCATCACGATTGTGGATGACGGGACGGAGACGAATGAGACGCGTCTTGGTGCTGTGTGTGATTTGTTGTTTGCGATGGATAAGCTCGGTATCGATGATGATTTGCTGGTGGTGGCAGCGGATAACTTGCTGTTCTTCTCATTCCAGGAGTTTGTGGACTTTGCCAAGGAGAAACAGACGAGTTGCATCATGTGTCATGAGCAGCCTTCGATAGAGAAGTTGCAGAGGACTGGTGTGGTGGAACTGGACGAGAACATGCAGGTGCTGGGTATGGAGGAGAAGCCGCAGGTGCCGAAGAGTCATTGGGCTGTGCCACCATTCTACATCTATCTGAAGAAAGACCTTGACTTGGTGCGGCATTCGGTAGAGAATGGTTGCGGCAAGGATGCGCCGGGCAACCTGGCACACTATATGGTGGAGAACACGACGATGCATGCATGGCCGATGAGTGCGGGAAGATTTGATATAGGGTCATTAGACACCTATTACGAAGCGGTTGAGAAATACGGCAAGTAACGAATACGATTTCATGAAGACAATATTAGTTACAGGAAGTGCTGGATTTGTCGGTTCGCGGGGATGACAGGGGACAGTACCTGTCAGAATCAGAAAAAACAGAATTACCCTTTTCGATGTTTGTAGCTCCTGCAGAGCTCTAGTGATAAGTGGTATGGACTTGGCTTTAAGAGCGAGCTCTTATGCCCACTCCATGCCACTTATCGCAATAACTACCGTTATTACAAACAACGAAAAGCAAAAACAACGGCTTTGAAAGCCTGAAAAACGTTCTTTTGAACATATAATTATCAGAATTATACCATTAATTGTCGTTAATTGAGTCGCCTAAAGGCGAGTAATCGAGCAAAATATTAAGGTTGGAAAAAAACAGAAATAACCCTTTCAGCTGTTTGTAGCTCTTATCAGAGCCTGTGTGCTAAGTAGTTTGGGCGTGTCTTTAAGAACGAGTTCTTACGCCATGCCCATAACACTTATCACGTAACTGCGTTATTACAAACACCTGAAAGAAAAAACAACGGCTTTGCAAGCCTGAAAAATCATTGTAGAGTAAAATATACCTGTGATCCGCTTGGGGGCCAACCCCAAGACCCCAAAATTTAAAAAGGTAACCGCTAACTAAGTTGAAGTACTTGGTTAGCGGTTATTTGCTATCGGAAATGAATAAAAAGGTTATAGGGTTACTACTATTTGCAGATGTTTTCGTATATTTGTCAGGGAAAATATACGATTAATCTAAAACAATTAATTATGAGAAAGAGTATAAGAGAACGATTCGCAGAAATGACACGTCTGTATCATTTTACGACTTTTGAATCTGCGTGTATGATTATCGAGAGCAAACGGTTGAGATTTGGTAAATTGCCACGGATGAATGATTTGATTGAAAGTAATAAAATAGTTTTTCAGCGAGTGATTTTTAATAGTTTAGAAGATGACAAAGACAACGGCTTGTTTGCAGAGGAAGAAATGCGAAGATACCAACAGATTAGCTTCGCCCAAGATCGGTCTGTTGACGACAAAATATATGAAGGTTTTAATTTGCATACCATGTGGGGACTATATGCTGATAAGGGGTATGGGGCCTGTTTAGTATTTGATAAAAATAAACTGAAACTTGCTGAAGGAGATTATGCAAGAGATGTTGAATACATGGATTATGTGCTCCCTGATTATGCTTTTCGTAATAAAAGTAAGAAAGGGCTGAAATCTGAGATTTGGCGTAATAGAGATGAGATATTCTTTTGTAAGAGAAAAGAATGGGAGTATGAACAAGAATATCGTGTTATCCGAAGAGCAAAGCACGAATTGGATGATGAGTATTTGGATGTTTCTGATGCCTTGTCTTTTGTTATTCTTTGTAGGGACGAATCTATTTGGGAAGGATCCAATTATATGGACATCAAAAGCATAGATAGGAAGCTGCCAGTATTGTCTTATGAATTCGGATTTGACTGGTATGAACTATGGAGGGATGTGCCTGATGACCCTATTTGGACTGAAATGAGTGGGTTCTATATTTGACACTTGGTATATTCATGCCAAAGTGGGGGGGGACAAGTAGGTTTTTTATGAAAAAAGATGGGGTGGGGGGATGTAACATTTCTGTTTTTTTTGACTACTTATAGGTAGAAAGTTGAATCAATAAAAACGGAAATGTTATGGAGTACCGAATTACACAATCGATTATCTGCAGCGTGATGAGAGGGACGCTGGGAGATGATGTTTATGTGGACGGAATGTCGTTTGAGTTGCTGTTGGAGATTCAGAGGATGCTGGCAGTATTTGAACCGATAGAGGATGATGAGGCTGACAGTGGCTGAGGGCAAGAGGTATTACAGTACGTTTAATGAGGCGATGAGGGCGTTGATAGAGGGGATAAGAGTGAAGCAGAAATGAAAGGGAAGGCCGGTGCGATGGGGCATCGGCCTTTAGATTGGTTCTCAAGTGCTTGTCTTTATTTGATTCTTTTACTTTTAATGCCTTGATAAAGGCCTCCATTGATGAAATTGCCATCCTGCTGACCGCCAAGTGCCAGCAGAATCTCACGGAGGTTCATCTTATACTCGGGCCAACCCTGAAAGTCGTAACAAACTATGTCTTCGGTTTTTCTCATTGCTTTTTGATTACATGTTATTCAGATAGTTTATCATCATATTCGTGAAGCAGATATTCGTATTCGGTGCCAATGAGGCTTTCAGGGTCATACTCTTTCCGGTACTCCATGATATAGAATGCGATAGACTCGGGGTAAGTTTGCCAATAGGTTCTGCACACCCGCTTGTACAGTGCCAGCATCCTGTCGTCTCCGGCAAACATCAGCAGATAGTCCAGCATGAGTTCCACTTCATTCTGTGCGGCTTTTCTGCGACAGAGGTCATCGACCAAAGACGTATACGCTACCACGGCATGGTCGTTGATTGTCTTCATTTGCTGAATCAGGGGTTCCAGGTCTTTGACCAGCTTCTTAACGTCTTTGTCGAGGTTGTCTTCTTGCTTATTCATAGGGTTTACATTACCGTGATGCATATATTTCGAAATCATCATCTGCAGTTATCAGATGCTGCAGGAAATCCAGTGTGAAGGCAAGCAACTGGTCGTAATTGCCCCAGCCGTTGTCGGGATTCAGCGGGAGGAGTTCTTCTTTGTAAGTCCGCAAATACAGGTATCCCTTAAGCATGTATTCCCGATAGCTTGACGAGCCTGCCGTTGCAAAGTCGTGCTCGTCCGGTCGCCACAGCAAGTCGTATAGCGTCAGTTTTGTGCCCTCGATAGGGACCTCTGAGGCCATTTTGTTCATGTTGTGCGTGATGTTCCCGTGCCAGAAATCTTCGTCTTCATATTCGTAGACCGATATATGTGACAGGTCTGCATCAGGAAAATGCGAATGCACTTCTTCCATTTTTTTCAGTTCAACGGTCTGTCCGTTCTCTCGGGCATAGACACCCGTTCCGCGCTTACGAATAGGGGTTCTTGATGTGATGTACAAATCTAAGCTCATAATTCTTTTATTAAACGTTTTCTACCTATAAGTATGAAAAAACCGGAAATGTTACACCTTAGTGACTAAAAAATGTGTATCATCGACGGCAGATGCATTTTGAGGGAGGAATGCCCACATAGTTGTATACACAGCTATGCCCCTCAATGGCACAGATTTTGCGCATGTCTGCCTCATCCTTCTGGGTAATTGCCAAGCGAGTATGCAGATAGTCGATGGCTTCTTTTTCGAGAGCTCTGCTCAATGAGATTACCACTGGTGTCGTAACTCCTGACGCTAAGCCATCGTATGTCACCGACATCACCGTCAACAGCGATTTCTTTCACCATATAGGCAAAGATATCCTCAGCATCGTATGTTTCATTGTTGTTCTTGGGAATCACTTTCACCGCTTTTTTGAGCGACGAATAGTGCCCTAGGATGCCAGTGTTCGCATCGCGATACCAATGTTCTTCGGAGTCAAAGATTCGGATTTCTTCAAGTCTAAATATTGATGTCATAACTCATTTCGCAACAATAACAGTTAAAGACACATCATTCCCCAGTTCCTCATCGATTCCTTCTGCATGATGTAATCTCAAATGAGAGAAATTCGAGAAGAATTCTTTGATGCGTTCTTTTTCTTGGTCAGTCAATAGGGCACCCGTCGATGTCCGTAGCAAGCAGATCATATCTGTTCCGTCCACCCAATCCCAATTGTAGTAATCGGTGATGAGTTGCAGCAGATATGGCGTGCGTTCCTCACGATTGACGATATGCGATTGGAAATTCACTACACGTACATTCTCTACGTTCATAAGAAAATCAACATTATCACGTTCCAGCGAACTGTTCTTGGTGAGTTGCTGAATGAGATAGTCGTGCTTGGCCATTCGCTCAAGGTGTTCTTCACGAAGTTCCTGACGATATTTGCGTTTCCTCTTCGCGCGATTCGAACGTGGTTTTCTGAACATAGACTTCATGTAATCCATGTTATAGCAGCCTTTGCCACTTTCATCAAACCAGCGGTCCTTCTTGCGCACCTCGTTTTTGTACATACGAAGTTGCAACGCCCAGAGTGCTTTCTCGTACTGATTGTGAGGTTCTTTGCGTGGTAGCCATTCCTCCATGCGTGCCTCTCTTCGACGAGGAGTAAACCCATAGAACGTCATCTCCCAGAGGATGCGTGCCAACACCTCTGTTTCTGTCAGGTCCAAATCATTGGCGACTTTGATGTCTTTAGCTAGCACATTTTCCCATTTACAACTGGCTCCATAGACGTCTATCCAGCGCTCGCCATCTTCAAGGATAGAGTCCTGCCAACCGATCTCGATATGTGGCGTGTCTTCCGGATGAAACTTGCTGTCAGGCTCCATCATTCGCAAAATGTCAAACGCCTCTTTGTAACTTGCAAACCGACCATTGATTTGGTCATCTCGCTTCTCCAGTCCAGGTATGATACTGTCGAAGTCGTACTTCATGATTAATTCTTTTAGTGTCATAAACTTATTTGTTGTTCTACTTTTTTTGTTGTTTGCTTGTTAAATGTTATTCGCTCTCCAAGCAGCATGCCACAAAGGAGTGCTGCAGAACAACCAAATGCCATTGTTAGGCAGGAGTTATAAAAGCGATTCATCTAGTGTTGTTTTATATCTCCCATGTGTAGGTTTCAACACCATCTACGCTAAGCGAGCCGCATATGCAGCCTCTAACCATTATTATTGTCATAATGATATTGTTTTGTATTTGTTATCTCTACAATTCATCTAATCCCACCACCCAAAGAGCTTGTATTCCCTTATCATGTGATACAGATGCAGTGCCTTCTGCCGACGAAGGCTAATTGTCAGATGTATTGAATACTCACGTCTGTCCTCTGCCAATGCATCTTTGATTGGCGTGTTACGAAAGAAGCGTTTCTCGTTCCTGATGTTCACATAAACAGGAATGTCCGGCAAAGGTTCCAAACATGAATCGGGTTTCTTCGTTTCTTTTTCATAACTCTATTGCTTTTTTCGTTCGACTTTCTACCTTTAAGTAGGAGAAAATCTAAAATGTTACGTTGGGAATTCAGAAAAAATGCAAAAATGGTGGATTTCTCACGGAAAAGTTGTATATTCGCAGCGTGAATCTAAAACTATAAGATGTATGGGAAAGTTTGAATTGATGGCATTGCCGTATGCGATAGACGCATTGGAGCCGGTGATAAGCAAGCAGACGCTGGAGTTTCATCATGGGAAGCATCTGGCGGGGTATGTGAATAACTTGAATGCTCTTTTAGAGGGGAGCCCGTTGGCGGGATTACCCTTGGAGGAAATCGTGTGTAAGGCCGAGGGCGGTATGCTCAATAATGCGGGGCAGATACTGAATCATAACATGTACTTCGGGCAATTTTCGGGGGAGCCGACAAAGTCAGCTCCTACAGGACAATTGGCTGACGCCATTGAGCGTGACTTCGGGTCGTTTGAGGCATTCAAGGAGGCGTTTCAGAAGGCGGGCGCTACGCTGTTTGGTAGTGGTTGGGTATGGCTGTCAGCAGATAAGGATGGTAAACTCCTGATTACGCAGGAGACGAATGCGGCGAACCCGGTGCAGAAGGGTTTGAAGCCGCTGCTGACCTTCGACGTGTGGGAGCATGCGTACTATCTGGACTATCAGAACCGCAGGCCTGATCATCTGGCCGCGCTCTGGCAGATTGTGGACTGGAGCGTGATAGAGAAGCGCTACGAGTGAGGGATTATCCTGATAAAATGACGCCAGCGCAGGCGAGTAGATTTCGCGATGATGTGCTAAACATTGTCGCTCAGATTCCTTATGGTCGTGTGACCACGTACGGCCATATTGCCGCCTTGGCAGGCTGGCCGAGTCATTCCAGGATGGTAGGTCGGACACTTCGCTACACCCCAGGTGCAGAATCCCTTCCTTGTCATCGGGTGGTGAATAAGGAAGGGCGTACGGCTCCAGGTTGGAGTCGCCAGCGTACGCTGCTTGAAGAAGAGGGCGTCCAGTTTAAGTCTAATGGGCATGTGGATATGGCGCGGCATCTGTGGGAGCCGGAGTGATTGATTAATATCGCGTTTTTTTTGTTTTTCGTTGAAAAAAGTGCAGAAATAGTTGTTTTTTCTTTTAAGAAAGTGTATCTTTGCGGCGGAAAGTCGTTTAAAAAAGTGTAACGATTCAATAAAAAGTCGTTAAGAAAAGTGTGATATTTTTAATGTGATTCACTTGAAAAATGCTGAGAAGAAAGATTGAAAACACGCTGGAACAGTGGAAAAGCACCTCTGGGCATAAGCCTTTGGTGATTATGGGTATCCGCCAATGCGGAAAGACGTTCATCGTGCAACATTTTGCAGCCGCCCACTACAAGACGGTTGTATATATCAATTTCATCAAGCAACCCGAGCGTATCAATGCGTTTGTGGGTTCGAAAGATGTAAACGTTATCCTGCTGAACCTTTCTGCTCAGATTCAGGGCGTTTCGTTCACACCTGGCGATACCTGTTTCATCTTTGATGAGATTCAGGAGTGTCCCGAAGCACGCACCTCGCTCAAGTTCTTCAAGGAAGACGGGCGTTTTGATGTGATTGCCACAGGTTCATTGTTGGGTGTTCAGGGATATGGTGACGAGAAGAAAAAGCAACGTCGCAGACTTGTGGAGCTGAAAGAGCCTGGCATTAATTCCGTACCAGTCGGCTCGGAAGATATTATAGAGATGTATCCACTGGATTTTGAGGAATTCCTTTGGGCAAATGGTCTCAGCGAGGATGTTGTCGAGACTCTCAGGAAGTGCTATCGCGAGGAAAAACCTGTTCCTGCTGGCATTCATGTCGCAATGAAGCAATTTTTGAATTTGTATGTAACTATCGGTGGGCTACCAGAACCTATCAATGTCTTTCTCAAGACCAACAACATGAACGAGGTTAGCAAGGCTTATAAGTCGATTTTGAAAGAATATCGCGACGATATGGTGAAGTATGCTCCAGATAAAGACAAGCCGCATATCCGAGAGTGCTTCAATTCCATCCCCAAGCAGTTGGCGAAGGATAATAAGAAGTTCCAATATAACAAGGTGAAACCAGGTGGTAGAAGTGATACCTATCTGGGGTCGCTACAATGGCTGGAGGATGCAGGCATCATCTGTCGATGCTATAATACTGACATCACAGGTTTGCCAATGGAAGGAAATGCGAAGGATAATGTGTTTAAGGTCTATACGGCTGATATAGGTCTGCTTGTCGAAATGCTGGGGCCTGGTGTTCGTGCGGACATCCTTCAGGGTAATCTGGGTGGATTCAAAGGAGCAATCTATGAGAATCTGATGGCAGATACGCTGCATAAGAAGGAACAGAACCTTTATTATTTCCAGAAGGATTCTGGTATGGAATTGGATTTCCTGGTGCGGATAAATGGCGAATGTGTACCGCTTGAGGTTAAGGCAAAGACGGCGCAAGCCAAAAGCGTTAAAACTGTGTTGAACCATCCTGAGAAGTACAAGGTCAAGCACGTCATCAAGTTTGGTGATTTCAATATCGGTAGGGACGGACAGTTGCTGACACTTCCCAATTATATGCAATTCCTGCTGAATTTGGAGCCAGAAGAAATTGTCTTGGAGTCAATCGATGTGGATGCTGTAAATGCATTGGCCAGTGAGATCATAAAAGAATGATAGTCTGATGCGGATTGTAAGTCCGGAGATTGCAGCAGAATTATTGGAAATGGGTGTGAAATAGTTTTTTATATACACTTGTGCATAAGTGGTTGGAAAGTCAGCAATGCTTTCCAACCTTTTTTTTGTTTTTGCCTATCATTTTTTTCTTTTTTGATGTAACATTTCGGTTTAATTCCTACTTATAGGTAGAAAGTCGAACTAAAATGATATAGAAAATGAGAATTCAATACATGAGTGATCTCCATATGGAGCTGTGGGACAATTGGCGGTATGTCAAGGCTGCGATTGAGCGAGTGCAGATGAAAGTAGGCTTTCAATCTGCCGAGCGTGAGCAGGCTCGCCCGAAGGGCAAGGTGAATGGGTTTGATGTTGTGGGCGATGTATTGGTACTTGCAGGCGACACGTTCTACCTGCTGGATGCCAACGCCCCTCAGAAACGTTTTTGGAATTGGGCATCGAAGAACTTCCGGCAGGTGTTGCTGGTGCCTGGTAACCATGAGTTCTATGGTGATGGTGACGTAATGGCAAGAGGTGATAGTTGGCAATGGATGATACGAGAGAATGTGGGCTATTACTACAACAAGGTGGTGCGAATAGATGCATGGATTTATGGTCATTCGCATACGAATATCGACACTACGATAGGCAATACTCGAATAGTTTGCAATCAATTAGGCTACGTGTACTACAATGAGCATCTCACAAATGGATTCGAACCGAATAAAGTAATAGAATTATGAAGAAGAGAAGAAGAAACCTGATCACAGTGATACGATTATAGAGAATGACATGGAACATATGATAAAGCATATCGAAAGTGAGCAGCCTTTGGCGATCGCTTTTAACAAGGTTATCTCGAAGATTACCACTCTCTGGATTATGACCCGACCACGAATATTCGATGATGCCAAAGGTGAGGAAGCTGCATTTAAAATGATGACATACTACCGGATTCTACTTTGGGAGAAGTGGTTGCATGAGGTCGTGAAACGTCTGCAAGAGTGGGTAACAACTATCGATGAGTATTTCAATGAGTTTACTGGCAGTTGGGAGTATTATGCTCTCTCCAAACGTCTCGAGTTCATTGATGAATTTGGAACCGACGATGACGAGGATTACAACCCTGATGGTAGCATCAAGACCACAGGTATTACTCATGAACAACTAAAATATTACACGGTGTTTTATGACCTCTATCACGATTGCGTTGACATTGTCCAGGACACTATGCCCCATGATCTCTACCCACTCATCAATACCATCGAAGCCAATTCGCGCGTTTCCGTCATTGATATACTACAGAAGGTTAGCGGCAAGGAGGTTACAGCCTATACCATGGGCGATGATGGTCATCTCCGCCCTGTCACTTTCGCAGACAGAGAATTACACAAGGCTTCAGAAATGGTTGAGGCCCATGACTATGGTCGGATTATCATGATTGTCGCTATGCTAATGGAACAACTGACCAAAGACATCGAGACCGTCGCAAAAGCAGAAACGGCCTTTGGAGATAATCATGACTTGCTTCGCGCTATTCAGAGCGATGCTGAGGCTATCCTCTCGCTTAATTTTGAAGGCACAAGGAATTTTAAACAATTGAGGATATAATAACCAACAAAAGTATTAACCGCGCATTGATGCGCATTGGCGACTCGTATTTTTTACAGGTTTTTCATTAGTTTCCTTTGCCTTTCGCTAATTTATGCGTATTTTTGCAATCAAATAGCATTAATACGATGACGGCAAAGGAGATAATCGCGTATATGGAGTCGCTGAAGAATGAGGAGCAGCGACGGGTGCTCATGGGGTTCTTTAAAACGGGGTCTGGTGAGTATGGAGAGGGCGATGAGTTCCTGGGACTGAAGGTGCCGCAGACGAGGGAGGTGGTCCGGGATGTGTGGAAGGACTTTCCTTTGGACGAGGTGCCGGAGTTACTGATGTCGAAATGGCATGAGGTGAGGCTCTGCGGATTGCTGATACTGGTGGCGAAATTTGAGAGGCTGACAACTAAACGCCTTGAGAATGATGAGAAGGCTATTCGTGGGCGCGATGAAATTCTGACGATGTACCTCAAATATGCAGAACGGGCGAATAACTGGGACCTGGTGGATTTGTCCGTACATAAAATCTTGGGGCATTGGCTGTTGTTACCGACAAATTTGGGAGACCCCCTCTCATCCACCTGCTTAGGGGAAGGCTCAGGCCTACACAAGGATTTTAAATTGAAGGTGCTGGATGAGCTGGCGCAGAGCCCCTGCTTGTGGAAGCAGCGGATGAGCATCGTGTGCTCGTGGAAGACGTCGCAGATGGGGGACCCGTCGTGGTGCTTGAGGTATGCGGAGATTCATCTACACCATCCGCACGACTTGATGCACAAGGCGGTGGGGTGGATGCTCAGGGAGATGGGCAAGCGATGCTCGATGGAACTCTTGCGTGAATTCCTGCGTCAGCATGCCCATGAGATGCCTCGAACGATGCTTCGCTATGCCATAGAGAAGATGCCGGAGGAGGAACGAAAGGAGTGGATGAGAAAGCCTTCCTTTGCGGCAGAACCGCGAAACACTGTGGAAGCAGGGCTAATAAAGAATAAAAGGGTGTTGCGTTTTGCGGGCGTCCCTGTGTCTGACTTTGTGGAGATAATTATGAAGGGTGATGATGAGGCGATGTACTACCTGTTGCACGACCGTTTGAAGCATCAGTTTCAGGAACGTTACGAGGTCTGCAAAAACTATCTCTGCGATGATTATGATGATGTTATCGATGACTTCTTCCTCTATCTTCGTGAGAGTGGTAGCTATCCTTATGAGCTGCTGAAGGGCATCAAGAAGAGGGAGTCTTTTGAGACGTGGCTGCTTAATACTTTTCGCAACTATCTGAGTAATCGGGCTGAGGCAGAAGGGAGGGTGATATCTTCGCAGCCGAACTGCGAAGCACACTGGAGTGTTTTGAAGCCGAACTGCGAAGCACACTGGAGTGTTTTGAAGCCAAACTGCGAAGCACATGCAATGATGGCGGGAGAAGGAGGTGTTAGCAATGAGGAAAAGATTCGTGTCGTATCGGAATTGATTGCCTACGCCCATCAGGTGTTCTATCCTCGTGGTCGTTTTATCTTCCTGCGCTCCCTGTTGACCATGCTCAACAAACAGAAGGCGGTGCCCAATAGGGAGATGGCTGAGGCGCTGGATATGTCGGATCTGGCCTATCGCGTTGCCGTCTATCGTATGAAACAGAACGTGCGACATTTCCGTGAGCGTCTCCTTAAGGGTGAAACACTCAGACTAGATGATGAGCACCGGCAGATGGCTGATAACATCAATAGTGACTTTATGCATCTCTATCCGATGCTTTTCCGTATTTACTTGGAATGTATCGAAACACTCAAGACCAGGAAGGCTGTGAAGAATCTTCGCCAACAGTATCTTGAAGAGCGAGGCTATGCTGTCCATGAACCAGATGCTGACAGACCAACTCGTGTCAGGATTCCTTCTTTCTGGGAGAAACTGAACCGTTGGATGAATACATAAATGAGCATGACGATGACTTCTTATCTGAATACAGAGAATATGGAACGTAGCAGGGATGGGGTAGAGTATCATCCCTTGCGGCCTTTTCTGCCAGAGAAGGCGAAGGTGCTGTTTCTGGGCAGTTTTCCGCCACAGCGCAAGCGGTGGTGCATGGATTTCTATTACCCGAACTTTATTAATGACCACTGGCGCATTGAGGGGCAGATATTCTATGGTGATAAGAACCACTTTGTGGACCTCGAGGCGAAGCGATTTAAGATAGACGATATTGTGGCATTCTGCGAGGAGAAAGGACTTGCCTTCTTTGATACCTCCACGGCTATACGTCGGTTGCAGGACAATGCCTCCGACAAGTTCCTGGAGGTGGTGGAGCCAACAGATATCCCGGCGCTCTTGAAACGGCTACCCCATCTCCGTGCCATCGTGACTACGGGCGAGAAGGCCACGGACACGATTTGCAGGACGATGGGGATAACGGAGGTGCCGAAGGTGAATGCGTATGTCAGGGTTTCGAACACGGATGGCACGGATGAAACGGATATTTTTGCGAACACGAATAGCACGAATATGACGAATGGAGGCGGTCTGCTATTGTACAGGCTGCCCAGCAGTTCCCGTGCCTACCCCTTGTCCTTTGACAAGAAGGTAGAGGCTTATCGTCGATTCTTTGACTTCATAAAAATTTAATTCCTAACAACTATGAATATTGGAGACAAGGCGCCCGAGATTCTGAAAGGTGACAGGGGGTAGGGTTATTCCTCTGTCAGGGGAGCCTGCTTCAGTTGTTCGAGGGCGCGGCATAACTGGTCGGGGCAGGAGGTGCCTTTGCTGCCGCAGCGGATGCCGTTGATGCGGGGGATGACATCGTCGATTTTCTGGCCACGGACCAGTTGGCTGATGCCTTGCAGGTTGCCGTTGCATCCGCCAAGGAAGAAGACTTGCTGGATAACGTCGTGCTCGTCGGCCGTTACGTCGATTAACTGTGAACAGGTGCCGTGGGTCTGGTACTGTATGTGCTTTGTTTTCATTGTAGATTCTGTTTTTTTGATGTTTAGACTGCAAATATAGCGAATCTTTTCCGAAAAATCGCCTGGAAAAGCATTTTTTCTTCTTTCAGCATGTAATATTTGGATAATTCAATTCTTATTCCTAAATTTGCAGTCGAAGAAAAAGTTTGAAACTATGCATATGATTAGTGATACAGTTAAATATATCGGTGTGGATGATCTCGACATCGATTTGTTCGAGAGTCAGTATGTGGTGCCCGAGGGCATGAGTTATAACTCTTATCTCATCGATGATGAGAAGATTGCGGTGATGGATACGGCCGACCGTAGAAAGGGTGAGGAGTGGAAAGCGAACCTGAAGGAGGCCCTGAACGGACGTCAGCCGGATTATCTGGTGGTTCACCACATGGAGCCCGACCACTCGGCACTGGTTGCCTGGATGCTGGAGACTTATCCCGGCGTGCAACTGGTGTGCAGTGCGCAGGCGGTGAAGATGCTGGCCAACTTCTTTGAAGGAGTGGATTTCACGGGTCGTGTGCTGACCGTCAAGGAGGGCGATACACTGTCGCTGGGTAAGCATACGCTGCAGTTTATCGGTGCCGCGATGGTGCACTGGCCCGAGGTGATCATGAGTTATGACACTAAGGACAAGGTGCTGTTCAGTGCTGATGGTTTTGGTAAGTTTGGCGCTCTGGTCAACGAGACCGACGACTGGGCTTGCGAGGCACGCAGGTATTACTTTAATATCTGTGGTAAATACGGCTCGCAGGTGCAGAGTGTGCTGAAGAAGGCGGCAGGTCTGGACATCCAGGCTATCTGTCCGTTGCACGGTCCGGTGCTGAAGGGTGAGGCCCTGGCTGAGGCTGTGCGTCTGTATGATATCTGGAGCAAGTACGAGCCCGAGAGCGAGGGCATCCTGATAGCTTATGCCAGCATTCATGGCGGTACGGCCGCTGCGGCAGAGCGTTTTGGAGAGATACTAAGAGAGAAAGGTGCCAAGAAGGTCGTAGTGAGTGACCTGAGCCGTTCGGACATGGCCGAGGTCATTGAGGATGCGTTC
>Ga0256406_1002636_pt1 | contig 24650 bp, 20 predicted proteins | sample RumenRJG_03DNA_FD_185986 | JGI IMG/M metagenome (GOLD analysis project Ga0256406, IMG submission 185986) | Bovine rumen microbial communities from Lethbridge, Alberta, Canada - RJG_03 | ecosystem: Host-associated > Mammals > Digestive system > Stomach > Rumen | place: Canada: Alberta | collected...
CCTGTTCTATCTGCATTACGATCTTTTGGATTCGTTCCTTTTACTTGATATTTAGGGTCTTCAAATATTGTTTTCATTTTATTTTGAATGTCTGTATCTTCTGTTGTGTATATTGAATATCCACTGCTTATTAATACATCTCTAGCTTCACTATACTCTATATCATTTTTATCTGATAATTCTTGTGCTATTTGGTTGATTGCTGCAGCTGCTAAATATGAAACATCAGATTTTCCATTTGATAATGAGCCTTGTTTAAATTCTAGTCCATTATTGACTTCATCTAATGCTTGTTGTTTTTCTTCATCAGATATTTTTCCTAATTCAGCCATTTTGTTGATAACTGTTTTAGTTCTGCTTTTTATTCTTTCCATTGTTTCATCATCTGTTGAAGTAAATGGATTATAATATGCTGGAGAATGGTTTATTCCGGCGATAAAGCATGATTGAGCAATGCTCAAATCTTTAGCAGATTTGCTGAAATAATAAAGTGAAGCTGATTCAACACCTCTAATTTCCAAGCCATTTGAAGAACCTAGATAAATTCTATTTAAATATCTTTGCAGAATTTGGTCCTTTGTTAGCATCTCCTCAACTTGATTTGCTCTAGACCATTCTCTTATTTTTCTTTGAACACCTGCTGCACCTGATCTTTGGTCATCTTTCATTGTGATTTTTACTAATTGTTGTGTAATTGTACTTCCACCAAAATTAGACTTTCCACCCGTAAATATGTAACTTAATATAGCATGAGTAGTTCTTTTAACATCAACTCCCTTGTGTTCATAGAATCTTTCATCTTCAATAGAAACAAAGGCTTCTGGTATTCTACCCATTTCAGATAATTCAACCTTTTTGTTAATTTCGTCACCTGTAAGTGTAGTAATTATTTCTCCATCTTTATTGTAAATTTTTGCTCCACCATCACTTAAAAATTCATCTTTTGAAATAGTCCATTTATCAGTTTTTAGTATTGCAAAAAAACCAGCAATTGCAGCCACAATAAGAATAAGAAGAATTATCAATAAAGTTTTAAAAAATATCTTAAGTTTTTTGTGGTTCTTCTTTGTTTTTGTTTTTTTATATTTTTTCTTATCGTCTTTCTTGTTTTCTTTATTGGTTTCTTTTTTTGTTTTAGACATAATTACATCCTCACCTAAATCATCCTTATCAATTGGATTTAAAATTCTAGTTTCATCATTATCAGAAGCATCTTCATTTTTAAGTTCAATATTGTCAACTAACTTTGTTTCATCAATATCTTCGTTTTTCTCATCTTCATCAATTTTCATGATTTTAGTTTCATCTAAATCTTCATAATTAGAATCATCATTTTCTGTTTTCATAATATGTGTTTCATCTAAGCCAAAATCCTTTTTATTTTTATTATTTTTATCATCCATAAGATAATACCTTTCTCTTTTCATTTAACATTTGTATTTCAAACTTGTTACTATTATATTACAAAAAAAATAATAATACAACATTATCTCGAATAAAAATAAATAAAAAAATAGCGCAATGATAAAGCAATTTATTTATGTTTTTGCCTTAATCTTGCGCCATTTTAATTTACTTATTTTGTTATAGATAGGATTTTAAATTTGGAAACATTACCATTTGGTAAATGAGCTTCAACTGTATTACCTTTTTTAGCTCCTAATAAAGCTGCACCGATTGGTGATTCATTTGAAATCTTATTTGTTGCTAAATCAACTTCTGTTGAACCTACTATAGTATATTTTACATCTTCATCAAAATCTAAATCATGTACTTTTACAGTATTACCTACTTGAACTGTTTTTGTATCTATTTCAGATTCATCTATTATTTTTGCATGTCTTAGTTTGTTTTCTAGTTCAATTATTTTATTTTCATTTGCTTCTTGTGCAGATTTGGCTTCATCATACTCTGAATTTTCTGACAAATCACCATATCCTAAAGCAACTCTAATTCTATCTGATATCGCTGTTCTCTCGTTGGTTTTCAAATTTTCAAGCTCAGCTTCCATTTTATCATATCCTTCTTGTGTCAAAATAACTTCTTCATCTTCCATAATCAGTCATCTCCTATAAAATAATATAATAAGTAGCACGCCAATGCTACTTATTCTTAAATTACGTGTTTTATAGTACTCTTTTTTTAAAATTTTGTCAATATATTTCATATATTTTTCACAAATTTTTCATTGACAAGATTCTACAAAAATTTTGTCTGAATTTATTTTATTCCTTATATTATTATAGTTTCCGGCTTTTAACATCTCACACGTTATAAGTTTTGATTTTTCAAAATTTTTGTGTTCGCAAAACGTTCTCATAATCTTTTTAGAATTCAATATGATTGAAGGTTGTATTTTTTCGTAAACATTTTCTGGAAGTTCAACTCCATCTATAAAATTTATCATTACAATATTTGAATTCATATTAAATTTTTTCAAATTTTTAATGTCAAAATTTATTGCAAATCTGGCCTTTTTTAAAGCCAATCTCTTATTAAAAGAAACAACTATGTATTTATTTTCTCTTTCCAGTGATTTTTCTAGATTCTTAAATTTCGTATTTTCAGTAATAATATTTACTAAATTAAACTTGTTAACTAATTCTCTTATTATGTAAACATTTTCATCTGTATATTCATTTGTACAAATGTATACATTCGTATCATAAATTTTATATTTTGTTCTTATAGAATCTATAATATCTTTTATAAAATATTTTGCAACGTTTCTTTCGTTAATTGTTCTGTAATCTATTTTTAAATTTCCTTCTGTTACTATAAAATCAATCTTATCCTTTGTTAACTTTTCTTTTAAAATTCTTAAAGTTTTCTTTTTTGTATTAACTATAAAATATTCACTTTTTCTATATTTCAAGTTCCAAACCGGTTGGAATATAGAATGAAATATAATTGCCATATAGTCAATAAAAATATGTATAAAGTTTTTGTTTTTATTCACTTTTTTTATATTTACATATCCAATATTCATAAAAAAAACTCCCACATATATTATATGCAAGAGTTTATTATTTTATTACTAATTATTTATTGATAATCTTTTCAATTAGAATTGAACTTTTACATTCTCACGTTCATTTTCAGCAGCTTCAAACATTTTTTCTGTTGTGAAATGGAACATTGAAGCAACTATGTTTTGTGGGAATAACATAACAGCATTATTGTATTTTAATACAACAGCATTGTAGTATTTTCTAGATTCTGCTATGTCTTTTTCAAAGTCTTCTAATTGTCCTTGTAATTTTACAAAGTTTTCATTTGCTTTTAATTCAGGATAGTTTTCAGCAACTGCAACTATTTTTGAAAGTTGTGCGCTTAATTTATTGTTAGCATCAATTTTATCAGCATTAGACATATCTCCATATGAGCCTGATCTTAATTCTGCTATTTCTTTAAATGTAGATTCTTCGTGCTTTGCATAGCCTTTTACAACTTCAACAAGGTTTGGAACTAAGTCCCATCTTTTCTTTAAATAAACATCCATTGTTGCAAATGCTTCTTGAACTTTGTTTTTTAAGCGTATTAAACTATTATATGTATTAATAATCCAAAGAACTATTAAAACAGCAATAATAATTAATATGATTACCCATAATTTCATTTTCAAATCTCCCTTCATTTTTGATAAATTTATTATAACAAAATCATAATAAAAAATCAATAATTTACATATTATTTTATATTATAAATTTTGTTTGCATTTTCATAAGACATTTTAGCAACTTTTTCTTCTGAAATTTCTTTAAACTCCGCGATTTTTTTAACAATATACTTTAAGTTTCTTGAGTCATTTCTCGTTCCTCTTACAGGCTCTGGAGAAAGATAAGGTGCATCTGTTTCAATTAAAAATCTGTCGTCAGGAACTTGCTTGGCAATTTCCTCTCCATGTGAATTTTTAAAAGTAACAATTCCAGAGAAAGAAATATAAAATCCAAGTTTCAAACCTTCTTTTACTAGTTCTCTATTTAATGGACAACAGTGAAAAATTCCTTTCTTATTTACTGAGTGTTCTTTTAAAATTGATAACGTGTCCATTACAGCATCTCTAGTATGTATTACTATTGGAAAATCATACTTGTTCGCATATTCTATTTGCTTGATAAAAACTTCTTTTTGAATTTCAATTGGAGTATCATAATGATAATCAAGACCTATTTCTCCAATTGCAACAATTTTATCTTCTTGTGTTCTATTCTTTAACAACTCTTCAATTTCGATTAATTCATTTTTATAATTTTCATTTATATCATTTGGAGATATTCCTACAGTTGAATATATATAAGGATATTTCCTTGCAAGAGCAATTGAATTCTTTGAGCCTTGCAAACTATATCCTGCTGAAATCATTCTTGTTACTCCTGAATTAAATACATCTTCTATCAATTGTTCTCTGTCGCCATCAAATTTTTCATCATCATAATGACAATGATTATCAAAGTATTCCATATCTATACCTCATACCTCTATTTAAAAAGTTCACATGAATATCTCATGTGAATTATAATTTGTATTAAAATGTACTTTAGTAAGCTAACATATTGGGTTTAAACTATTTAGTTTCTACTACTGCAATTGCATAATCTTCAATATGTGACAAGCTCACATTTATTTTTAATTTTTTTACTTCATCAGGCAATTTATCGGCATTTAAAATTCTTATGTAAGGTCTACCATCTTTATCATTTAATACTTCAATGTCTTTAAAATCAATATCATATTTACTATTTAGTGTAAAAGATATTGCTTTAAATACCGCTTCCTTTGCAGCAAATCTAGCAGCATAATGTTGATATTTTGTTTTACCCTTAAATTTTTCACAATAAGCAATTTCGTTTTGAGTAAAAACACGCAATGCAAAATTTTCATCTTGCATTGCATTTTCTATTCTATTAACTTCAATTATATCTGTTCCAACCATAATTAATCCTTATTTACATTGTGGTAATTATTAAATTTATTATTTCTATTATTACTACAACTACTGATAACATAATAGCAAAATTTAATAAATTTTTGCTTTCGTCCAATTTACTATTTTTATAAAGCAAATCAAATTGGTTTTCCAACTTAACATATCTGTCATCAAGTTGTAAATCATCTTCCCATTTGGTAATTTTCATTGCTTCACTTTCATCATCAGTTATTCTTGAATTAAATACATCTTGAGTAAACCCCATAAATTTTTTTCTAATCGCATCAAATTTTTCTGGCTTTTGTAATTCTTGATGTATCTTTTCAATATAAATCATTTTATACAATTCAAAAATATATGCATAATCTTCAGCAGTTAAATTTTCTTTTTTACTTGGCAAGTCATAGCTTTTTTCACTTCTCAAGTTTATTTTTTCAATTTTTTCTGCAAATTTATTTTTAACAATTTTTTCTTTTTCTTTTTCATCATCTGTAACAACAAAGCAGATTCCTTCTTTGAAGCAAATTATTTTTGTATCATTCTTTTCAAATATATTTGTTTGATATTTAGCGCAAATTATTGATTTAACATCATTTTCAATTTTATTGAATTCTGTTTTGTTAGTTAAATTAAATGTCCAAAAAATGTAATCTCTAGTTGTTGGTAAAAAATAATTATAAATATCAGCATTATCTTTCTTGTTAAAAACAACAACCTTGTATTTTTCATCTAACAAATTCTTATAATAATCTGTTACTTTTTTTGAATCAATTATATATGGATATATTTTCATAAAATTCCTTCTTTCGTATTTTTAAAATATATTTTTATTCGTTTACATTTGTATAATAGTTTGCATTTAAGTCAGGTGCTAAATGATATTTTCCAATAAAACTTATTACCGTGTTGTATGTTAAATCAAGTGATGGTTCAACTACAATATTTCCTTGTGCATCAATTGCTCCCCACTTTCCATCTTTTTTAACAGCAGCATAGCCAAATTTATTTTCTTCTGTTGCATCATCATAAATATAGTCAACAATTACAATTCCGTTTTTATCAACAAATCCGTATTTTCCATCTTTCTTTGATAGGAAAATAGTATTTGATGGATATGCATCTTTTTGGTCTTCTTCCTCTAAAGTATATTTGTAATATTTGTATTCGCCATTTTCTCTAACTTTAACGAAGCTATATGTTGTATTTATTTCAGAAACAATTCCTGTACACTTTACTGTTAAATTTGTATCAAGTAAATCTGTTGTACCATCTTCATTATCTGCTTCAATAAATCCTTCTTCACTCATGTAAGTAATTTTAGTATATTTAAATGGAATAACTTCACTTCCTGTAATATCAATTATTCCATATTTGTCATTCTTTTTAGCAATATATTTATCGTTATACAAATATGATAAATCCTGATATTCAGCATTCAATACAGTATTTCCTTCTGTATCAATCACTCCGTAATTATTACCTTTTTTAACTATAATATTTTCTCCATCAATGCTTACTACATCATCATAACCTGTTAGTTTCAATACTGATTCATCACCTTTTTTTACTAATTCTAGTGAATCATTATTTTTAACTACATACATATCGCTTCCAGTTACAGGTAAGATTTCATTATATTTGCATTCAAGTACTGTTTGTTTTGTGTAGTTTACTAAGCCATATTGACTACTATTATTTTTTACAACAAAACCATTTTCATATTTATCTGTTAATGGTTTGATATCTGCATATGTATTGTCAATTATGACATTTCCTGCATTATCAACTAATCCTTTTAAATTATTTTTAGTTGTTACATAGCAATTTTTTATTTTATTTAAAGTTTCAATTGAATCATACTCTGGTTTTAAAAGTTCTTTTCCTTCAAAATTTATCAAGCCATATTTTCCATCTTTTGAAACTTTTAAGGTATTTGTATCATAAAAAACTGATCCTGTACTATCAATATTTTGTATTGCCTCTACTGAATCATATCCTGAAAATAATACTTCTGATTTATCATTTATCGCTTTAGACTTATATGTTCCATTTGTATAATCAACATTTGTTTGATAAATAAATATTGCCTTTGTTGAATCAGGAATAGTAAGCATTTCATTATAAGTAGGGTTAATTACAAATTCTCCCTTTGAATTAATTATTCCCCATTTATTATTAGTAAAAACTAGTTGATATGAATTAGTTATATTTTTAGTTTTTGAGGTTTTTTTATCTTTCTTTAGAAAGTTTATCATAAGTGCAACCATTAAAATAATAAGAATTAGGCTAAGAAGAACAACTACTACCTTTTTTACATTTAATTTTGGTTCTCCATCAAATCTTCTTCCTCTACTCATACAATTTCTTTATAGTATAAAACTGATATACTATAATCTCCTTTCTAGCAATTTAAAGCACACTTTTAATTGCTATTTACTACGATTATAATATATCAGTTTTCTAAACATTTTTCAATATATTTTTTGCATTTTTATGATACAAATTATTTTTTTAATGTAGATAATAATGTTTTTTAGTTTTCGAATTTACCCTCAACTTTATATCCATTTAGAAAATTTGTGTAGTCCATTCTTTTTGAATTCTCTGGTTGAAGTTCAAGTAAGCTAATTACTCCATCTCCTGTTTTTACAAGTAATCCTTTTCTTCTATCAGCTAGAATAATTTCTCCTGGTTTAAATTTGTTAATTTCAATGTTATCTTGTATTAGTTCATTCAAAGCATTTTCATTAACAATTTGTGCTATCCAAACTTTTATTTTTTTTCCATTGTATATAGCATATGCTCCCATTTCAGGGTTAAGCCCTCTTATTAGATTTTTAATTTTTAATGAACTTTCATTCCAATTTATTTTTGCAATTTCTTTTGTAAGCATTGGAGCAATAGTAAATTTTTCTCCTTGTTTTTTAGCATTAACTAATTTTTTTATCTCGCTTTTTATATCATTTACATTTGATATTTTGCTAGATTCTTGCTCTATTTTTGAAACTGTTTCTACTAATTTCTTTCCACCTAAAATAGCAAGTCTATTCCACAATTCTCCTAGTGTTTCATCATCTCCTATTGAAACTTTTTCTTGTAAAATAATGTCTCCTGTGTCCATTCCCTCATCCATAAACATTGTAGTAATTCCTGTTTCTTTATCTCCATTGATTACAGACCATTGAATTGGGCATGCTCCCCTATATTCTGGAAGTAGTGAACCATGTACATTTATTGAGCCATATTTAGGAATCTCTAAAATTTCTTTTGGTAAAATTTTTCCATAGGCAACTACACAGAATAGGTCTGGTTCTATTTTTCTAAGTTCTTCTGCAAACTCTTCATTATCTCTAATTTTGATTGGTTGTGAAATATTCAAATTTTTTTCAACTGCAAATTCTTTTACAGGAGAAAAAGACATTTTCATTCCTCTTCCTTTTTTTCTGTCAGGATTTGTTACAACCAATGCTATTTCATTATCTGTTTCATATAATGCTTTTAAAGATTCTAATGCAAAATCAGGTGTTCCCATAAAAACAATTTTCATAGAAATTATATCCATTCTAAAATAATATTTAGGTTTTTAAAGGTTACCTATAAACCTGATTGATTTTATTTTTCTTTTCATTTTTATTTATTTTTTTAATCAATTACTCTTTGTCTTCTTCTGAAGGGTCAATGTATTCAAGTGTGCCAGGTTCCATTCTGTCAACAAAAAGTATTCCATCTAAATGATCTATTTCATGGCAAAGTGCTTGTGCCAATAAATCATCTGCTTTGATTTTTACCTTTTTTCCATTTTCATCAAGAGCCTCAACGACAACTTCTTTTGGTCTAATTACTTTTGCATATTCATTTGGAAAGCTTAAGCAACCTTCATCAACTTCTTGTTTTCCCTTTTCTTTGACGATTACAGGGTTAACCAATTTCAATGATGGAGATCCATCATATTTAACATCGATAACAATTACTCTTTTAAGAACACCGACTTGTACAGCAGAAAGTCCTACGCCATTGTCTTCATGCATAGTTTCATCCATATCATTTAATAGTTCTCTTATTTTGTCATCAACTACTTCAACCTCTCTTGATTTTTTTCTAAGTATTTCATCATTTTGATAACGTAAATTTCTAATTGCCATTTATTACTCCTTTTATAACATATTATTTGGATTTACCTCAATATTTAATCTTGTGGTATCAAGTTTCAATTTATAATATTCATTCATAGCGCCATTTAATAAATCATTTACTTTTTCATCATATAAACATTTTATTAAAATTCTCATTCTATATCTATCTTTTATTTTATCAATAGGACATGGAACTGGGCTATAAAGAATAACTCCAAATTTTTCATTAATTACTCTATCTTTCAAATATGTATGAATTTTTTTGGATACATTTTTCAATTCATTTTGATTTTTGGAAGTCATCTTCAAAACAATTATATCGCAAAATGGCGGATATTTCAATGCTTTTCTTATTCCAATTTCTGTATCATAGAATGAATCATAATCTTGCGCTTTTGAATATTCAATTGCATAATGTTCAGGATTGTATGTTTGAATAATAACTTTTCCTTTATCTTTTCCTCTTCCCGCTCTTCCAGCAACCTGTGTTAAAGTTTGGAATGTAATTTCACTTGCTCTATAATCTCCTATATTTAAATTAGTGTCTGCAGCAATTACACCAACGAGAGTTACATTAGGAAAGTCGTGACCTTTTACAACCATTTGAGTTCCTATTAAAATATCAATATTTTCATTTTTGAATTTTGACAAAATCATTTCATGAGAATTCTTTTTTGTAACAGTATCAATATCCATCCTAATTGTACTTGCCTGTGGAAACATCAATTTAACCTCATCTTCAAGTTTTTGTGTTCCACCACCAAAATATCTAATATTTTTGCTATGGCAATTTGGGCATTCTGTTACTATGTTTTGTTCATAGCCACAATAATGACATTTCAATTTGTTTTCTCTTTTATGATATGTAAGTGTGATGTTACATCTCTTGCATTTAATAGTTTCTCCGCAATCTCTACACATTACAAAAGTTGAGAATCCTCTTCTATTTAGGAAAAGAATTGTCTGTTTTTTGTTTTCAATATTTTTGTTGATTTCTTCTCTCAACTTTCTACTAATCATACTTTTATTGCCTTTAGCAAGTTCATCTCTTAAGTCAACAATTTCTACATCTGGTAATGTGCTTGAATTTGCCCTATTTTTTATAGTTAGCAATTTTATTTCATTGTTCTTGGCTCTATTAAATGTTTTCATATCAGGTGTTGCGCTTCCAAGAACAAGTGGAATATTTAATCTATCAGCTAAAAATTCACTAACTTCAATAGCAGAATATTCAGGCTTTTTTTCAGATTGATATGACTCATCATGCTCTTCATCAATAACAATTAAACCAAGATTAACACAAGGAGCAAAAATTGCAGATCTTGCCCCAATAATAATCTTTGCTCTACCTTCCTTTATTTTATTCCATTCGTCAAATCTTTCTCCAACAGAAAGTTTGCTATGCAATACAGCAATTTGTTCACTTCCAAATCTTGCTACAAACCTTTCAATCGTTTGTGGTGTTAAAGAAATTTCCGGTACTAACATAATACTTGATTTATTTTGCTTAAGCATTCTTTCAATTAACTGCAAATAAATTTCTGTTTTTCCAGAACCAGTAATTCCATAAATCAAATATTCCCCATTATCTTTAATTGAATTGAAAGCATTTTGCTGTTCATCATTTAATTTTAAATCCACAGTTCTCACAACATCTCTGTTGATAAGCGGATTTCTTTCAACTTTAGCAAGTTCTTTTTTTACATATCCTTTTTTTACTAATGCGTTTACTACTGCAAGGTCTTCTCCTGTAAACATTTCAATATCTTGAATGCTTGAATTATTATTATTAATTAAAAATTCAAGAACTCTTTTTTGCTTATCAGATCTAAATTTTTCTTCACTTAAAATTCTTTCAGTTTCTTCTTTTGGATTAGCTAAACTAATGCAATATATTTTTTTATCATCAATTCTGTTTTCTATGTTTTTAGAGGTTCTACCAGGTGGGAGCATTAGCCTTAAGCAATCTGCAAGATTACAGAAGTATCTTTTTGACATCCATTTTGCAAGCTCTATATATTCATCATTTATTTGTTCTTTTTGTAAAGCGCTTATTGGTTTCACTTTATAATTTGTGTTTTCTTTAATGTTGATAACAATCCCCTGCTCTAAACTTTTCTTATTTCCGAAAGGCACAAAAACTCTGCTTCCAATATGAACATCAATGTCGCTTGGAATTTCATAATCAAATGTATGATTTAAATTGTTTACACTACTTTCAATTATTACTTCTGCTATCATTTTTTGCCTTTCTATTTTTACATATTTTAACACACAAAATGAAACTTATCAACAAATTTTTTCATATAAAAATAAATCCAATTGCTAACTTTCATTAAACAATTGGATTTTATTTTACTTTATAATTTTATATTATAAACTATTTTTTTTGTAATTAACAATACTTACAATAGCAATTGCTAATACTGTTCCTAAAACAACTACAGATAAAATAATTGTATTTGCTTTTGTTCCTGTTTGTGGAATTGGTTTTGCAACTTTTGGAATTGTTAATTTAACTGCTGGACATTTTGGTGTAGTAACAGGTGTACCAGCTTTACCATTTTCAGAATAGTTAATCGTTACATTTTTATTTGTTGGTAAATCTTTGTCCAATATATCACTACTAAATTTGTCTTTCAATGTTAATCTATAAACTAATGTACATGTTTCTTGAGGATCTAGCACATCAAGTTTCAAATTAATCGTTTTATTTTTAGCAGTATATTTAGCATCCCACATTTTTGCAGTGTCAGAGCCTGCTGCTTTGTCATGAACTAAATTATATTCAATGTCAGGTGCTGTTGTGTCTATTTTATTACCTTTTCCTTTAACACTACTTTCAAATGAAATGAATGAAACATTAAAGTTATTGTAAATATTATCTGGTATTACATCATCAATATTAATGTCTGTTAGTGAATAAACTTCTCCAACTAATGCATCAAATATATTTTCTGAAATAACAGTAATAATATTTTTGTCTGCTACATTAAATACCATTCCTGTTGTAGGAGCATCTTGTGTTCCAAAAATATATTCTACAGCTTCTTTCTTTGTCATGTTTTGAATTTCTTCATCAGTAGATGTTGAATTTGATTCTTTTAGTGTAACAGAATTCTCAACTGTATCTGTTAACATATCAATTAATCCAGAAATAATATTATATCCTTTTGAAGTCGCATCTGTTAATGCTTTCTTTGTAGCATCAAATTGATCTCTTTCATAATAGTATAAATGTTTATCCTCACTTGCATATTTACCTAGTGAAACATTTGGAATACCATCTGTTAATAATATAATATATTTTTTTGATGTTGTATCTTTTGAAAACATTGACTCTGCTGTGTCGATTCCAGCCTCAATATCTGTTTGGGTAAAGAAATCATGTTTTCCTACATTTGATAAACCTGATGTAACAGTATCTTTGTTTGATGTTAATGCAGTATTTACAAATGCATCATCCATTGTTCCTCTTTTTGCAGCATCTTTTGCTGTTGCATATTCTGCAATACCAATCTTAATGTCTGGTTTTATTTCATATAATTTATTAATTAATGTATTTGCTGCAGATAGAACTGCTTGTTTTCTTGTCATTTCAGTTCCATCTATTGTTACTTTATTTTTGTCCATACTTCCTGATGAATCAATTAAAAGAACAACTTCTCCTGGTAATTGTTTAGCCTTTTCAGCATTATTTTTTACAGTTAGAGTAATATCAATTGTTTTGTTTGTTGCATTGAAATCACTCTTTGATTTTGTAAATTCTCCATATTTTCCAAATTTTACGTCTGCCTTGTCATCTTTTACTAATGTCATAGTAGCTTGTTCTTTTGCAACTTGTGTATCTGCTAAGGCAAAAGTAGGTAACATAACTAACATAAATGCCATTAAAATAGCAACTAATTTTGTTAACTTTTTCATATTACTATCCTTTCCTTTTTTCTTCAAATTATACTAAAATTATAACACCAAGAAAAATAAAATACAACAGAAATCTACAAAATATTTTAAATAATTTTATAAAATTTATACATTTTAATAATAAAAAAATTACGATAAAATATTACAATAAAATAAATTTAACTATTTTAATTCAACTATCGTTACTCCATAATCTCCTTCTCCATAAGAAGCAATATGAAAGTCCTTTACATATTTTGAATTCTTTAAATATTTATGAATTCCCTCACGTAATTTTCCAGAGCCTTTTCCATGAATTACTCTTACTGTTTTTAGATTTGCCATTTTTGCATTGTCTAAATATTTATCAAGGATTTCACAGCCATCTTGTACTGTCTCGCCTATTAAATTTATTTCAGATGAAACTGTTGATGCTTTGTTATTATGTATATGGACACTGCTATTATTATTTTTATCTAAAGATTTTGTTTCCTTGTTATTTAATTTCAACAAGTTTGAAAAATCCAAATTATCTCCACCAAATTTGTTTAGATCATTATCAAGTTCACTACGTAATTGATTTGCTTTTTTAGCATCTTTAGAATCAAGCTTTGATAAATTGTTTATTATTCTATTTGCTTCTTCCTTTGCATCAACTAAAATTTCTTTGGCTTTCTTTTTAGATTCTTCTATCTTTTCTTCTTCTTTTTGAAGTTTATCAGAATATTCTTTCTGCAAATCTTTTCTCAACAATTCTATTTGATTTAAGTTCTTTTGCTCTTCTATTTTTATTTTTTCAACTTCAACTTTGTCATCATGCATTTGCTTCATTATTGTTTCAATATCTGTATCCGGCTTGCTTATCAAACTTGATGCTCTATCAATTATTTCATAAGATATTCCAAGTTCTTTACAAATTGCAAATGCATTACTCTTTCCAGGAATTCCAAGTAATAAATGATATGTTGGTTGCATTTTCTTAATATCAAATTCACAACTAGCATTTTCAAATCCTTCGTGTGATAAACAATAGGTTTTTATTTCATGATAGTGTGTTGTAGCAATTGTAAAAGCACCTTTTTTGTTAAACGTTTCTAGTAAACTAATTGCTAAATTTGCACCTTCAATTGGGTCTGTTCCAGAGCCTAGCTCATCAACTAAAATCAAACTTTTTTCTGTAAACATTGATAATATTTGTACAATATTTTTTATATGTGATGAAAAAGTACTTAATGATTCTTCAATACTTTGTTCATCTCCTATGTCTGCAAAAATATTGTCAAATACTTTTATTGAGCTCCCCTCTTGTACTGGAATATGCATTCCTGATTGTGCCATCGCAGACAATAGTCCTACCGTTTTTAATGTAACAGTTTTTCCTCCTGTGTTAGGTCCTGTAATAACTAACGTAGTAAAATCTTTCTTTCCTACTTCTATAGTTATTGGTACAACTTTTTCTTTATCAATAAGTGGATGTCTAGCATTTTTAAATTCAATATAATTCGTAATGTTAGGGCAAGTGCAATCGTTATTTACAGCATACTTTACTTTTGAAAAAATGAAATCTAACTTTCCAATTATTTCAACATCTTGCTTTATCAAATTTGAAATTGGATACACCATCTCTGATAAATTTTCAAGTATTCTTGCTATTTCATTTTGCTCCTCAATTGTTAAATTATTTATACTATTATTTATCTCAAAAACAGCCATTGGCTCAATGTATACAGTGGATTTGCTTTGTGATATATCGTGTACAAATCCTTTAACTTGATTTCTATATTCTTCTTTTACAGGAACAACATATCTGTCATTTCTTACTGTAATTACAGGATCCATAATATATTTTGAATATGTTGTTGAATGAATTATTTTGTTTAATTGTGACTTTATTTGCAATTCCAAATTCTTTTTATTTCTTCTGATTGATGCTAACTTTTTTGAAGCATTATCAGAAATTTCATCCTCTGAAATAATTGAAAAGCATATTTTTTCGTAAATATTATCATTTACATATAAGTCATTAAACAAATTTGAAATTGAAGAATACTCTGTTTCATCAATATTTGCAACATATTTTTTTAATTCTTTTGCTGTATTTAAAATTTCTGCAATATCCAAAAGAGATTTTGCATTAAGTAAAATGTTACTTTGTATTCTTTTTAATATTAAACTCATATCATCAATTTGTGAAATTGGTGCGCTTCCTCTTAAATGATATAAATTGCAACCAGAGGTTGTTTCTTCAAGTAATTTTTTTACTGTTTCTTCATCAGATGATGGTGTTAACTTTGAAGCAATCTTTTTTCCTTCAAATGTTTCACACTCGTTTTCCAATGAATCTCTAATTACATTATATTCTAGTTTGTCTAAATATTTTTCAAGCATTTTATTTTCCCTCATAAATCAATTTAGGTTTTAAAAAGTTTCCTATAAACTTTCAATATTTTTTCTTATCTTATTTTATAAAAATTTTAGCAATCTATTTTAATCATAAATTACATTCATCAAACATAGTCCATTGGCTGGCAAAGTTTTTCCAGCCAAACTTCTATCTTTTGCATCAAGAATTTCTTTCATTTTTGAAGGTTCATATTTTTCTTCTCCAATTTCAATCAATGTACCTGCTATAATTCTAATCATATTATATAAAAAACCATTTCCTGTTAGTGTAATATAAATTAAATCTCCATCTCTTTTTACACTTGCATCATAAATAACTCTAACAGTTGTTTTTCCGCTTCCGCCACTTGCTTTAAAAGATTTGAAATCGTGCTCTCCAATCAAATATTTTACAGCCTCATTCATTTTATTTTCATCAAGTTTATATTGATAATGATATTGCATATATCTATAAATTGCAGTCCCTTGTTCTGAATTATTTATTGTATATTGGTATGTTTTTTTCTTGCAATGATATCTACTGTGAAATCTTTCATCAACTTCTTCTGCCTTTTTTATTCTAATAGATTTTTTTAGTTGTGAATTTAGCGCATAAGGAATTTTTTCAATTGGAATATTATTTTCAATTTTAAAATTTGCAACCTGATTTAATGCATTTACACCTGCATCGGTTCTTCCAGAACCAATTAAATCAACTTTTTCTCCTGTTACAATTTCAATTGCTCTTTCTATTTCTCCTTGAATATTCAATTTATTAGGTTGTTTTTGCCAGCCATTAAAATCTTTTCCATCATATTCTATTGTTATTTTAATATTACGCATTTATCTCTCCATTTACTTTTTATTTTTTATTTTTAATTGCATATAAATAATTGCTAAATTTTGCATTTTTTAAATTATATGTTTTTAATTAATAACAAAATAAATAATATTTTTTTATTATTATTTTTTAATAATAATAGGGCTCTTATTATGAGCCCTATTTTGTTTCTTTTGTATCTATTTTTTCCTTTGTCATAGAATCCTTTTTTGTTTCTTTTTTATTGTTGATTTTATTCTTAAAATCTGTTATCTTCTTTGCTCTTTCATCTGTGCCAAATCTTGAAGTAACTAATTGCTTGAACAATATTCTCTTTAATGAATCAATTGTTACATCTGCAATAAGTGTGCCATCTCTTGCAATTGAAATCTTTCCAGTTTCTTCAGAAACGACAACTGAAATAGCATCAGTTTCTTTTGAAATACCAATTGCTGCTCTATGTCTTGTCCCTAATTTTTTTGAAATATCTTTATCATCTGCAAGTGGTAAGATTGCTGCAGCACATGCTACTTTGTTATTGCTTATAATAACTGCTCCATCATGTAATGGTGTGTTTGGTACGAATGTATTTACTAGTAATTGTGGAGAAACTTCTGCATCAATTTGAATTCCTGTATCAATAATATCTTGAAGTTTTACTTCTCTTTCAAATATTATCAAAGCACCTGTTTTTGTTTTAGCAAGTTCTTCTGTTGCAATTGCAACTTTGTAAATTGTTTCTCTTGTTTTATCTCTAATGCTTTCATCAATTCCAAAGAATTTTGTAAGAATTGTATTTGATCCTAATCTTTCAAGTCCTCTTCTTAACTCTGGTTGGAATATTATTAAAAGTGCAATTACACCATATGTCATAATAGATGACAATATAAAATTAAGTATATGCATCTTTAATAATCCACTTAAAATTGTTATGATAATTAAAAAGAATATTCCTTTTATTAATTGCCATACTTTTGATTTTTTTGCAAGTTTTATAAACTCATAAATCAAAAAAGCAACAATTAATATATCTAAAATTAATGTAACAATCTCCCAAGGATTTTGTGTTATTTCTTGTGTATATTGTGAAATATCAAATGTGAATTGTTTATTCAAACTATTCATCTCTTTTCCTTTCTATTTCATCATTTTATTTATTTGCATATACTAAGTAAAATACTAGAGAAGCGCATACTGCAAATATCATTAATAACGCAATAATTAGAGCAGTAATTCTAATTGCACCATCTCTAAAGTGATGCTTTGTTTTTTCTTTCTTTTCTTTTTTCTTTGCTAGTTTTTTGGCTTTTTTATCTTCTTCAGAATCATTTTCAATTTCTATTTTATTTTCTTTATTTTTAATATCTTCTTTTTTTACTTCTTTTTCTGTCTTTTTATTTTTCTTGCTTAGTTCTGCCATTTTTGTATTAACTCCTTTGTTTTTCTACATAATATTTTAGCATTGCAATATTGTAAAGTCAATTACTTAGCTAACATTTTTAAGCAAATTCTTCCCATACCTGATTTGCTAAATCTAAGCCTTTTTTGCTTAATTTAACATAGTTTATATCAAAAACAATTAAATCTTCATCAAGTAATTTTTCAAAAGTATCTTTATAGATAAAAATAGGATTTTCATTAAATTTATGTTCAAACTCATTTAAGTTAACCCCATTTATTTTTCTCAATCCAAGCAAAAAGAATTCATCCATTTTTGCTTTTTTATCTTGTCTTTCTTCTATTTGAATATTTTTAAATTGTTCCCCTTTTTCAAGGTTATTAATATATGCCCTCAAATCACTTGTATTTTTATATCTTACATCATCTTCATATGACGAGGCATTTAGTCCAAATCCAATATATTCTTTTTGATTCCAGCAGTCCATATTGTGTTTTGAAGCATATCCTGGTTTTGCAAAATTTGAAATTTCATAGTGTATAAATCCATTCTTTTCAAGTTTTCTTTTAGTAAACCAATACATATATCTTTCAATCTCATCATCTGGCAAAGATAATTTTTTATTCTCAATTTGCTTTTTTATTTTTGTACCATCTTCAACAATCAAAGAATATACAGATATATGTTGTAAATTTTCCTTTAGTAATAAATTGATTGTATCTTCTACATCATAAATTGTTTGGTTTGGAAGACCAATCATAACATCTGCATTTATGTTTGAAAATCCAACACTTTTTGCTATTCTAATTGTTTCCAAAAATTGCTCAAAATTATGAATTCTATCAATTTCCTTTAAGAGTACATCATTGGCTGATTGTAATCCCACACTAATTCTGTTAATTCCTGCTTCAATATATGTTTGCATTTTTTCTTCATCAACAGTTCCAGGATTAATTTCTATTGTAATTTCTGCATTATCATCAATTTTGAATTTTTCTCTTATTACATTTAATATGTCTTTTATACTTTTCGCGCTTATATATGATGGCGTTCCACCACCTATATAAATTGTTTTGACTAAATAATCATTATTTTTCTTTATTCTTATTTCATCTTTCAAACATTTAATATATTGTTGTATCAAATCATCTTTACCTGCAAATGATACAAAATCACAATAGCTACATTTATGTTTACAAAATGGAATATGAATATATGCTCCAATTTCTTTCATATTTATTCCTTCATTTATTTTGCATTGTTTAATTTTTTTATTTCACATATTCTTATGTATTCTTTATAGTCTAACATTTTTTTGCTTCAGTTTTATGTGTTCTTGAATCTACTTTAATTAGCTAAATGCTTTTTGCTTTATTAATAATGCTTTCCATTCTGTGATATACTCCAGATTTTCCAATTTTAGGTTCAAGCATATTTCCTAAATCAATTAAACTTGCTTCTGGATTTTTGAGTCTTAAATTTGCTAACTCTTTTTCTTTATCTGTAAGAATATCAAATTTTTTGCTGTCTTTTAATTTGTTGATATAGTTTATTTGAACTACTGATGATTTAATTGTTTTTCCCATATTTGCAGTTTCATAATTAACCATTCTGTTAACCCTATTACGTACATTTTTTAAAACTCTAGTTTCTTCAAATTTGAGTACACTTTTATTTGCTCCAATAAATGCTAGAAAACTTGATATGCTATCTCCATCTTCACTATATACAATGTATTTTTCTTTTCTATTATGAATTTTAAATTTTAGTTCTCTATCTATTAAAAGATTTTCAAACGTTTCAGCATTTTCTTTTTCATCAAAAGTAATTTCTATATGATAAATATTTTGAGGATTATTTATTGTGCCTGTTGCCATAAATGCACCTCTTGCATAATTCTTTGCACAATTTTCATCTGTCAAGTCAACTTCTATATCAATTCTTTTCTTTAATTTAATTGTATATACTTTTCCTTTAATTCCTATAGAATAATTTTTCTCTCCAGCATTTTCTAAAAGTTTTGCAAAGCGATTTATATTGTATTCACTCTCTGTTGAAAAAGTTGTACTATCAAAAGTTGAAAAATATCCAGCAAGTTCTTGCTTAACAAATTCTTTTTTCGAAAGATTATTTATTTGACCTAGTTCCTCTTTTATTTGCATTGAAAAACTATTCATAAAATTACTCTCCTCTATTCCATTTTATTTCTCTATCATTTCCTGCAAAATCTTTTTTGCAAATTGCATTCTCAAATAAGTTTAACACATCATCTTTTTGATCAAATCCAATTTCCATAATTAAGGTACCATTTTTATTTAAATGATTTTGAATATTTTTTCGTAAATATCTATAAAAATTTAGTCCATCTTTTCCTCCATCAAGTGCGATTCTTGGTTCATTTTGTACGTCTTTAGCAAGATTATTTATTTCATCACTTTTTATGTATGGTGGATTTGTAACAATCAAATCAAATTTTTCTTCAATATTTTCGAACATATTAGATTTTATAAATTTGATGCATTCTTTGTTTAAAATTGTTTTTTCATTTTTTCTTGCAACATCAAGTGCTTTTTCACTTATATCTGAAGCAAAAATATTTGCTTTTTCTCCAATATATTTTTCAATAGAAATTGCAATTGCTCCGCTTCCAGTGCATAAATCTAGAACTTCAATTTTTCTATTACAATTTGTATTCATGTCTTTAATTGTATCTATAGCATCTTGTACAATTACTTCAGTATCAGGCTGTGGTATTAGTACACTCTCATTTACGAAAAAATTCAATCCCATAAATTGTTGCCTATGAGTAACATATTGCAATGGCTTTCCGTTTTTTATTTGTTCAATTGCATTCAATATCTCTTTTTCTTTGCCATTCTCTATTTCATTTTTAAAATTTACTACTAAATAATTTGAATCAACGTTTAACTCATATTTTAATAATTCTTTTGCATCTAATATATCAATTCCATTATTTGTAGCATATTTTGTTAGTTCATTTATTGTCATTTTCACTTCCTATTTTGTTCTATAAAATTTGAAAATATTTTCTTGATCTTGAGTTTTTTCAAATTTACCATCATAAATATTTTTTCCTGTGACAGTGTCATTCAATGGTATTTCTAAATATACATTACATATATATTTTTGGTCGTAATTGTTGATTATTACAATTTCAAAAGACACACTACCTGAAATATCTGAAAGAACAACTCCTGCTCTCTTTAACAAACTTCCATTATAAGTTACATCTGTTGTAACATCAGATAAAATTTGATTTTTCTTTACATTTTGATTTACAAATTCCAATGTAATTGGATTTGTAGCATCACAATATATTTCAGGTTTAGAATAGTCTAAATCTCCATTATTTAATACTTGATATGCAAGCTTTGGGTTTACTTCAATATTTTTTATGTCTTGATTATTTTCGCTTGTTTCATCGGAATTAGAATTTGTATCATCTGCATTTGAAATATTTTCATTTGTTGTATTTGAGTTTTCTTGATTTTCATCTGTGCTTGCAGAATAATAGTTAAATATTCCTCTTCCAAAATAATTTGGATTTTTATAGTATAGTTTTTGTTCTCCTTTGTTAAAATTGCTAAACTTTACATTTTCAATGTACATCTCTTTTATTGAGTTTTCATAATCCAATTTATTGTCATCTCTATTATTAATATATAAAGCAATATCTGTGTACTGGTAAATATCTAAATTCCATAAAGGTCTTGTTACTTTATTTTTTATTGCATCAGCACTGCTATACATATAAATTTTATCAATACTATAAACAGTTTTTTCGTTTAACTTAAAGAAATTGTCTGCTTGTTTTGCAAATTCATCATTTACATGTTTTATTGAAAATATTCTAACTAGTGAAATTGTTAAAAAAATGACCATAACAATAAGAGCAATTAGTTTCCTACTTGCTCTATATTCATCATTACTATTAAAAATAACTGTATTTTTCTTTTTCAAAGCAAACTCCATTTCAATAATTTTATATATGTATTTTAGCATTATATAAAATGAAATTCAATAGAATTGCTTATTTATTTATACTACTTACTTTTATTGTTATTACACTCATGTCATCTTTTGGCTTACCAAAATCATTATCTACTGATTCTTTTAAAATAATGTCTGCTATTCTTTCTGGGCTATCTGTGTTAATATCTTCTAGCAAATATTTAAGCCATTGTTCTGGATTTTGATATTCTTTATTTGACTCTAAAATACCATCAGAGCAAATTACAATAATATCTCCATCTTCCAAATCCTTATCATATGTATCAATTTTCACATTATCTACAATTCCAGTTGGGAGTGAATTTGATTTTACCATGATAACATTTTTATTTCTTTTTATGTAAGTTGGGCACGCTCCATTTTTAAGTATCTCAATCTTACCAGCAAACAAATCAAGTATTTCAACATCAAGTGTTGCATACATTTCTTCCTTATTGGCAGAAAGTATTGCTGAATTAATTAAGTTGATAGATGTTTCCTTATTAAATCCTGATGTTAATAATCTTTCAAGCATGCTTATTGCAATATTACTATTTCTTTTAGCATCAGGGCCTGTCCCCATTCCATCGCTTATAGCAAGCATATACTTTCCGTCATTTAATCTAACAGAAGAAGTCATATCTCCTGAAATAATGCTATCGTCTTTTTTAGCTTTTGCCATTCCAATTTGCAATACATATTTGTCACAAGATGTAAATGTAAATTCACAATTGCTTTTTCCTTCTCTTAATCCACATACCTGATTTTGTAATTCAACTTTTTCATCCAATGCTCTTGATATTTCTCTTTGAATTTTTTTCATTGGGCAATTCTTGCCATCGAAACTATCACATACATTTGCTGTAGCATTTACAATATATTTTCCTGATTTTTCTTGCTTTATATGTAAATCTTTTAATTCAATATGATTGTCTTTAAGCACATTTATTATTTTTGTTTTATATTCTTTAAACTTATCATCTTCAGTAATTGTTGTTGAGATTTCGTCCTTAATATCATTTATTGCTTGCTTAACATTGTTGATTTCACTATTGATATGATTGTTATTTTCGATTATTTTCTTTTGCCAAACTGCACTATTTTTGCAAATTCTGAAAGCTGAATTTATTGCTTTGATCATGTCACGAATTTCTTGTTTTTCTTTTTCATTAACTTCACTATTTTTTGAATTCATAACATAGATATTGTGTTTAGCTAAAATTGAGATCATTCCATTCTCTGTAAGAATGCCATTGTCAATAATGTTTTCAAAAGTGTCATTTAACAAATTATTTTCATTTTCTGCAAAATAGTCATATAAAATATTATTTTCCATTCCTTCAATTTGTTTAGAAACTTCATCTTCAAATAGTTCTTCATTTTTATCGAAGTCTTGATTTGTTTCTGTATTTTCGGAAATATTTTCTAATGTTTTTGTAATTGTATTTAATTTTAAAATTGTTTCAGTACCCTCTTCAAGTTCTTTTGAAGCCTCTGGCAACAATTTTGTTTTTGGTAAAATTTCATCAATATCGAGTTTTACATTTTTAGGAAGTGCTAATAATCCAATTGCAGCAATCAAAATTTCTTGATATTTTATGATATTATTTGTACCACCATTTTGAACATAAGTAATAATAATGTTTCCTAAAAAGAAACCAACAATAACTCCAATTTTTCCAAATCTATTTAATAAACCTGCAATCATTCCCGAAATTGCATAAGTGCCAATAATAATTGGATCAGCGCTACCTATTATTCCAAGCACAATTCCAACAGTTATACCAGAAATACCACCTAGCAAAATTCCATTTCTGTAACCTAGCATCAACACAATGAAAATACAAATAATGTTTCTTATTGAAAATGAAAAAATAGAAAGATTTCCTAAAGCAGAAACTGCAATTGTAACAAGTAGACTTGCACCCACAACTTCCTCTATAGAAAAGACTTTTTTAACTTCATATTCTCTAATTACAGAAGTAGAATTTACAAATATTTTATAAAAAATATATGTTGTTACACTCAAAGTTAATGCAACGATTAAATCATATATGTAAAAGGATGTGAATATCATTTTAATAAGAGATACAATCAATGTTGATAATGCAAGATATCCACCGAGTTTCATTTGCTCTTGTTCTTCATAATTTTGCTTTGGCTTTCTAGTAAGTATCATCGCAAACATTACTGCACTTGTAAAAACATACATCAAAGTAGTTTTAAATCCGAAACTTTATTGCCGTACCTATTAAAGATGACAAATAAACCATAAGAATTGGCATGCCATTACTTGAAAGAGCAAATACCAAAGCCAATCCAAATGGTGCAATTACCATTGTACTATTTGGTCCTAAACTAACCATGGAAATCATTAGTGTAAGAATGTAAATAATAATATTTGGAATCGTAAATAATTTTGAAAATGTTTCACGAAAATTTATATTATCAAAAGTAGTATTACTTTCACTTGTGCTATTAACTTTATCATTATTATAATTCGGAATATTCTGTATCATTTTTCACCTCTAACCTTTTTCGTTAATTGTACAACTTATCTTTAGTATTTTGTGTAATATTCTGTCGAGAGGTTCAAAAAAGTTTTCTACTTTTTGCCTTTAACTTGTGTATTATTCTACATTATTTAACCAGAAAATACAATATCTTATAAAAGATTTTATGATTTTTTACTTGCTTGGATTCTGCTTTTTTATATCATATCTATAAATTGCAATAACAGCGGAAGTAATTTCAAATACTGATGAGATAATTCCAGTATATGCTTGTACATGTATATTATAAAAAATCCACAAAATTGGGTTTAGCAAAGCAATTATTCTAAACAATTTCAAATTATTTTGCCATAATCCATATCCATAAATAATTGGAGAAATAATTGCTAAAATACTATATGGATCCTTATATGTTGCAATTCCGTTAACTAACGACATTGCAATTACCAATAATAGTACCCATATTGGATTCTTCTTTTTATTGTTTGTGCAAAACTTTTCAAAAAGAATTCCTCTGCAAATTCCAATCAAGCAAGAAACAGTTGCTGTATATGCTCCA
>Ga0256406_1002637_pt1 | contig 24641 bp, 24 predicted proteins | sample RumenRJG_03DNA_FD_185986 | JGI IMG/M metagenome (GOLD analysis project Ga0256406, IMG submission 185986) | Bovine rumen microbial communities from Lethbridge, Alberta, Canada - RJG_03 | ecosystem: Host-associated > Mammals > Digestive system > Stomach > Rumen | place: Canada: Alberta | collected...
CGACATGGGCAGCCTCCGTTAAACTACTATAGACTAATGTTAGTTTAACAAAAGAGGACAGTCATGTCAATAGTTTAGCAGTAAGTAGCTTAAGTTAGCATAAAAGATGATTGCGACGCTACACTAGTGCAAAAGGTAGGCGGCTGGACAACTACTCCGGATACAATTGGAGGAATGTCCGTCACAGCAGGAAGCACACCGAAGGCTGGAGGATCAGCTACAATCACTATCAAGAGTGATGGAACTGCTGCCACTCTTGCGTTTAGTTCATAAATTATATCACTGATTTTAGTGAACATGCCCTCCGGAGCAATCTGGAGGGTTTCTTCATAATCAAAATCCCTCATCACGAGGATGAGGGACTCGAAGATTTTATTCCAGTTATATCACTCAAAATTAACAGTGATAGTTTTGGTTGAAGCTGTATACTTGACTTTTAATGATTTATCTTTAGCCTCACCATTATAAGTTGTCCAACCCAAGCCAGGGTTTGGCCCTTGGAAACCGGCTTGACTTGCTTTTCCAGTTATTTCTGTACCACTAGCTGCAAGCTTGGCATCAGTCGTGTAAACCCATGTTGTATCGGTAGAAGGCTCGTTATCAAGCACCTCCGCAACACCTGCAGCATATGCAGCTCTAAGGTTAGCCAGATCAGTCGCCTCTCTAGCCTTCTCCAGCTGCGATGTGAAGATCGGAATCGAGATAGCTACCAGAACGCCCGCCCCCAGTAAGCCCTTACTGAAGTATGTCTAGCCCTTCCTTATTTATATATGTCCATTATAACAACCTCTGCGCAAAATGAAACCCTTTTCTTAAATCATACAACTGTCGCGCATAATGTGAACGCTTCCATCTCACCGATGGCATTTTGCAGCTCCAGAGCAGAATAGAAGCCTCCGTAACAACCTTAGCGCAGAATAAAATTTCTTTCCTCAAGTCTGACAACCCCTGCGCAGAATTAAGAGTTCAGCCCTCAACTTACAACCTTAGCGCAGAAATAAAATTCTTCCCCGGAAACAGAAAAAGCCCCTGCCATCGTCAGCAAGGGCAACTCTCTTCTCATATCTTTACGTTCTTCACTGTCCCATCAAGGAAGGTGATGGTGAAGCTCGTTGGGCTATGGACCGTGATCTCCTGAAGGACCATCCGCGTGAGCTCCGGAATCTCGAAGTCGAGTCTACCTTCGCCAGTGAGCTCTATCATCTGCTTTCCGCGAAGCCGGTCAAGGGGATTCTCTGACATCTCCATCTTCTCCCAGCGGTTCATCTGCCGATCCCGGTTTTCTACGATGCTGTTCCATGCGATCACCACCGTCTCCTGAAGAACCGACTCCTTCACGTTCTCTGCTTTGCAGGTCTTGCCCTGTGCCTTTTCCGCGTTGAAACATTTCCAGAAAGGCTCTTTAATGCCGGTCCAGTTTCTCCGGATGAATCTCGCTCCACAGCTTCCACAGAACACCTTGTTAAAGAATGCCGTTCCCACCTTCGAACTGATTTCCTTGATACCGTGGCTCTCCATGAATCCTTCTCTCCGTTTCAGCTCGTATTGAGCAGCCTCCCAGTCATCCGGTGAAACGATGGGCTTGTGGTTCCCCTGCACATAGTATTGGTCCTTCTCTCCGTTGTTCTCGACCATCTTCTTGGACAGGAAATCCACGGTATAGGTCTTCTGCATCAGAAGATCTCCCTTGTACTTTTCATTCTGGAGCATCCGCCGAATGGTATTCGCGTTCCATGCCGCCTTCCCCGTCACGCCCGGGATGTTCTTTGCCTTAAGCCACTGTGCGATTTCTTCCAGCGTCCAGCCTTCCAGAAAGTACCGGAAGATCTTCTCTACCACCTTCGCCTGCTCCGGGTTGATGACAAGGTTGCCGTTCTCATCCTTGTCGTATCCCATAAAGCGTTCGGTGTTGATCATTGGCTGACCTCTTTTAAACTTTGATCGGATACCCCACGTTGTGTTTTCCGAGATGTTCCGGCTCTCCTCCTGCGCAAGGGAGGAGAGGATGGTGAAGAGCAGCTCTCCGGATGCCGCCATCGTATCGATGTTCTCCTTCTGGAAGTAGATGGGGATACCGAGGTCCTTGAGTTCCCGGGAGTAGTGCAGGCAGTCAGCGGTGTTACGTGCGAATCGGGAAATTGACTTCGTAATCACACGATCTACCTTCCCCTCGCGGCAGGCCCGGATGAGGTTCTGGAAGCCCTGACGCTTCTTTGTACCGGTTCCGGAAATGCCTTCATCAGAGAAGATCCCCGCCATCACCCAATCGGGATTGTTGTTTATGAGTTCCGTGTAATAGCTGACCTGATTTTCAAAAGATCCGATCTGCTCTTCGTGTTCTGTCGATACCCGGCAGTAGGCAGCCACACGGATTCTTTTCTTTGCACCCTCAGCCGACTTTTTGATCTGGCTTGCGGGAATAACCGTAACACTCTTTGCCATCGATGTTCTCCTTTCCAATGTAGACGATGCCAGGATAATCTCTCAGAGATTGCAGCATCTCGTCCGGCACCCGGACACCCTTGCAGGCATTTTTGCCATATCGGCTCATGGTGTTGCAAACCCATTTCACGCTTCCGTTATTTGCGATGATGCGTCGGAGCTTCCCTCCGCAGTACTTACAGAAGATCCGGTCCTTGTAGGGGTAGTTCTCTTCTGTCAGTGCAGGAGCATTGTAGTTGTGGTGCTTCTTTGTATGAATCCTGTGCCAAGCATCGCCATTCTCATAGGTGAAGCCGATAACCCGGCCACGGTCCGTTACTTCGCTGATGTATCGGTCTTCACTGAATGCTCCCCAGCCCTTCACTACCTCATCAGGTATGGAAACACCGGAGCAGAAGTCGCTGCTGAATCGCTCTTTTCCTGAGCAGACCCAGCGGTTCTTCCCTCCGGTGTAGGATCGCATCAGCCGGTGCCCGCACTTTGCGCAGTAGAGCTGATGCCGATAGGGGAATTCATCCAGTACGGCTTTCTTTTCCGGCTCCTGCTTTGGTAATTGCCGGACACCAAGAGCCTTCTGTGCTTTCTCCCAGAGCGCTTCCGTCACGATCGGCGGATGGTTCTCTTTGTAGTAGATCATGGCATGTTCTCCGGTATTCTTTCTCTCCTTCCGGTGCTCGTCTGAGTAGTGCTTGAACTGTACGAAGTCACCCTTGTACTCCTCGTTTTTCAGGATTCTGACCACCGTTTTCCGATAGAATATGGCACCTCTTTTGGTTCTTACGCCTTCCCCATTCAGGTAGTTCGTGATCTGTGCCACCGTGAATCCATCAGCAGCCATCTCGAAGATCTCCAGCACGCGGCCTGCATCCTCATCTGGCACGATCTCTCCGTCTGCATTCTTCGTGTATCCAAACACCCTCTGGATCTGATGGATCGGTTTCTGTTCCTCCGCCTTCCGCTGGATGGCCATCTTGGTGCCGAGCCGGTTTGCTTCACTCTCTGCCTGTCCAAAGGCAGCAAACAGTGTCATGAGCAGCTCTCCGCCTTCCCCGAGCGTGTTGATCTGCTGCAGTTCAAAGTACACACCGATGCCGCGGCTCTTTAGGAGTCTTGTCGCATCCAGAACGATGCCGGTGTTCCGGGCAAACCGGGTGATGGACTTTGTGATAACCAGCTCGAACTTCCCATCTTTTGATTCCTCGAGCATCTTCTGGAACCCGGGTCTTGCTGACTTGAATCCCGATATACCAAAGTCATAGTAGATCTCGACCAGCTCATACCGTGGATCCTGCCCGACCGTCTCCCGGTAGTGTGCGATCTGGTTCTCCAGTGAATACTCCTGATCCTCATGTTTGCTGGATACCCGGCAGTACACCACTGCCCGGATCCGATGATCCTTGGGACGCTCAAGGCGTGGAATCACAATCACGTTATCCGAGGACGATGAAGTCTGGCTCTGTTGTGGTCTCATGCTTTATCTCCTCCTTTTTCTTCCGGCGAAGGCTCTTCGCTTTTTCCCGCTGCGCTTCTGTACGGAATGCAGTGTGCCCGTCCAGCCGCTGCATCAGAATGCGCCGGGTCTGTGCGTGTTCACCGCCTCCCATGCCGATGCTGTTCATCCAGCTCCGGAAGGTGTACCGTTCATTGGTGGTCTTCACCGGATCTGTTTTCACCCATGCTGCTTTCTCACAGGCTGTAACAAGTCCTTCTGCAAAGTCCCGGTAAGCAGCTAATTCATCCTCTTCCCGGTCTTCCGGGAATCCGGTGAAGAACACCTTCGTGGCAAGAAATGTAATGCCCCGGAGTGCTTTCTCACCGCCGCTCTTCACAAGCACCGTCTGAAACTCTGAGAGGTTTGCCGGATTCATTTCCTTCAGGTTTCGGATTAAGACCGTCGATACAAAGAAGGCATTCGGCTGTCCAATGGCCTTATTGATGAGCACACCCTTCGAAGCAAGAAGGTGGATCAGGTTTACCCGAGCGGTAACGTCATCTGCGATCTCTGCCTCGATGCCGGTACCTGTCTTCTCATCCGCGACCAGTCCGCTCTCTTTGAGCTTTTCAATCAGTCCTGCATCAACCTTTTCATCAGCGACTCTGATGTGTCCATTCCGGAGAACGGTGTAGTCGCCAACCACGTAGTTGAAGGTTGGTGCACCGGCATAGTCGGCCAGAAGCCCCGTGCCATCCTCAAGGAACCGCACAATGGCTGCCCGGTCTGTAATGGTTGTTAGTAATTCCATCGTGTCTTCCCTCCTTTTTCGGTAGTCTATCCATCACTCTGATCTGCGATCATATCAAGTCATTTCTGGCCTTTTCTTCCTTATATATGCGAGCTCATTTGCTACCAAAGTAGTCGGCTACATAGTGCTCATGGCAGCAGTACTTCCGGTTTTTATTGCCATAGACTTCAAATGTCTTCCCGCAATATGCGCACACCTTGGTGTAGATCGCCTTGGGATTCTGCTTCTGCTCCGGTCGATGGATCTTCCAGTACTTGCGCCGGCATTCCTCGCAGCAGAACCGTTTTTTCCGTCCCCGGTGATGCTCATCCTGTGTGATGGGCTTTCCGCAGAAGGCGCAGGCCTCCCTGTTCTGGATCTTTCCGGGCAGGTCCTCATCCACGGGAATGTTGTCGCAATCACACTTCCTGCACTGATACCGAACCTTCTCATAAGGAACACCGGTGTATTCCGCTATCTTCCGATTGCTCATTCCGCTATTTCGAAGCAGGATCACCTGCTGCATCTTTTCTTCCGTCACATCATTCTTCATCATGGTCGTTCTCCTTTTGCCCTCAAGTCGTCGATGCAAGGATCCTCTCAATACTCACAGGACAGATAGGTCACATGTGAGCAAAGGGAGAAAGGCTTTACATGCAGATATCTGCAAACCATCCGCGCATGAATTTGAACGGTCCTATGAAATCCTCCCCTGCACATATAAACGGAACTTTCGGAGAGAAATCGGAAATGAAAAAAGCAAAAAAAATAAAGGCTAGCGGCATTGCTGCCATTAGCCCAATCATCTTTCAATCTGATTAAGATATTTTTTATAAATTTCTAGGGGGAACTCGTATCTTTCCGCATATATAAAAGTAGAAGGAGGTCATAAGAATATGACTAGCTACACAACCGAAGAACTTTATCATCAGAACGCAATGATCCTCTCCCTCATCGATGTGCTGGACGACATGTACTGGGAGAACATCGAGAGGCTTGCTGATTTGGGAGACCAGAAGAGCATCGATCTGATTCGTGAAGTCGAAGCCCCATTATGGAAAGACATGTGGTTTAACATTCATTAATAAAAAGTCAAAAAAAAAGCCTGTGAGCCACCCATCATCATGAGTAGCCCACAGGCATTCTTTCATTTTACCCTGATTTTCCATCCCACCTGGATAAGGTTGACGTTCCTGATCACGGAAGGATTGAGTCTCTGGATCGCAGATACGCTCGTTCCATATTTCACAGCAATTGCAGAGAGCGTATCTCCGCTTCTTACCGTGTAGTAGACAGCCTGATTCACACCAAGCAGCTCATTCACCTTTGCCTGAACAGCTGCGTAGTCATACCCGGCGGTCGTGATGCGGTTCTTTCGATCCTCACCATTGCCCCATCTTCCGGCAAGAACCTCACGGGCGAGTTCATCAACCGTCTTATGCGGCTGCACCGGAGTAACCGGCTTCGGTGCGGCTGCCTGCTTTGCATATCCGTTGAATCCACCCGCCTTGATGATGGACGGATAATCCTGATACGAAATATCCAGATCCACGTTGCCATAAATACCGGAAATTCTGCCAGAAGACGAATACTGCCAGATTCCATATGCTCCGCCATAGGTGCACTTCGAAGCATACTGGGCTACCCAGTGTGTAAATGGTGTGAGCTTTGAATCGTCCAGACGGTCGCGGAAGCCGGAATAGGTGGAGCTGTAGATACCGGCATAGTATCCAGCCGCTTCCATCGCTCTGCAGAATGCAATCGCAGCTTCTGTCGCACCGGCCTTTGCTGCCGGAGTTGTTGCCTCGACATCGATATATACCGGGTATTCGAACTGCTTACCCTTCAACTGTACAAGGAAGCGCTCAGCATCGGCCTTTCCATCCTCTGCCGATGTGCAGGCAGGACCGACAAAATAATACGCTCCAACAGCAATCCCATTTGCCTTTGCTCCTCTGTAGTTTTCTTCCCATCTGGGATCGGTATAGAATCCCGCATCCGATCCGCCTGCCTTGATGATGGCGAACTGGATGCCTGCCGCTTTTACCTTCGCCCAGTCAATAGCTCCCTGCCAATGGCTGACGTCAATTCCTCTGAATTCACTCATGTGTTTCTCCTCCTTCATTCCAACAAGAAAAGCCCTCCGGGTTTTGAAGCCCGAAGAGCCATGAAACAGCATCCCATTAACGGATGGGACTACCGGGATACGAGGATCACCTCCTCTCACTGATTTGTCTTTGTAAGCTGCTTGTAGATCTGGTTCACGCCAGTTGCCGCTAGACCAGATACGATGCCAACAGCCAGAGCGTTGATGACATCCTTTGCCGGGAAATCCGGCATCAGGTACAGCCCCGCAATGCCGAGCACCGCACCAACGCATCCGCAGATCACCGGGATCAGCTCATCCTTCACGGAGCCTGCTGCCTTGCAGCCGATACCGACCAGATACGCAATTACCGTGATTGCCGACACATTTGCAATTCCAAAATCCATAAGTCATTCCTCCTTTTCTCTACTGTCTGCCGTAAGCGGCAGTTCCAGACACTTCTTATACAAAGACTCCCCGGTTCCGTTGCCGCCGAGTGCCTTGTATGGCTTAAACAAATACTCGAGATTGCTCCTATCCTCCGGAGAACACCATCCCCGGGCAATAAAAAAGCTGCAGGCCTGATAAATCCGGTCGTGCAGCAATGCCATCATTCCTTCTTTGATTTCGTCGTTCTCCTGCTTCCTTCGGAGCAGTGCTCGCCACAGCCACGTGATGATGGCAATGATCAGGGCAAACAGTTCCTGAATCCAGTAACGTAAGATAAAATCTATCAACGGTTTCTCCTTCTTTCATGCTACGTGCTTTGTAATGTCATACTCCTCATTCACTGCCGTCCATCCGCTTGATTCTGCGTCTGTTCTGTAGAAGGATACACACTCACCTTCTGCTATCGTATACGCTGTCTCAAAGAAGCTGAAGGTTCCGTCCCATTTACTTCCTTGCTTCACCAACCGCAGCATTGCATCTCCGTTCTCGAAGAAATACATCTCGAAGATCTGCTCCACGCTGTGGTTTGAGTAGTATGAGCTTCCTTCCCAGCGGATCCTGTAACAATTCAGATCCAAATCTGCCAAGTGATATACAGCATGGTAGAAAATCGTACCATAGGCATCGCGCCGGTTTATCTTGATATCTTCTGAACCAGTCACGCCAAGCCATGAGTTTGTACTGACGTAGAACGTCGTCCTGTCTGTTCCCTTGTATGGCCAGCCCATGACAGTATTAGTGAAAGTGATCGTCTGATCGTCTGCACCGGTTGAAAATCCAATGGTCATACTATTCGTATCTGCCAGCATGGTTTCCATTGTCCGTTCCAGTATCGGGCTGTCGCAGTCTGAATTATGGTGATCTATGTCATACATCTCATCAACGAGCCGGTATCTGGTGCCAAAGAAGTCGTCCCGATAGATAGAAAGATGGCCTCCTGCTCCCGGATCCGTAAAAACTGTATTATTCAGCTTGTATGCGCCGGTGCGATTGGCGCTCTCACCATATTTCAGAATATGAAGCAACGCATCGCCATTTCCAAGGAACGCAAAATCCCACGAAGAACGATATTTCTGATCCTGATTGTATGGCATGTAGCCATCCCATGTGACACGGATCATCGACTTCACATCATCCATCGGAAGTTCCAACAGATAAAGGTTCAGGTAGCCGTCATCCCTGTTATTTACACAAAGACTCATATCTCCACACGTTAGAAGGGAATCCCCAGTAAGAGCAATCGTTGAGTTCGTCTTTCCCTCTGCCGTGATATCCGGGCACTGCACCAGAAATGGTCTTGCCTTGAACTTCTGCAAGGTAATCGAATAGGTACCGCCGTCACTATAGGTAGACGTGAGATTTGTTCTTCCTAGTGTGATACCATCCAAGGTGTCGATTTCATTCTTTATCGGAAGGCTCAGCGTTCTGGATGCACCGTTCTTGTTCAGATACGCCGTTGTCTTGGCCTGTACCTGAAATCTTGTCCCCTTCGTGATCCTTTCGGTATCTACCGATGCTCTGGCAAGCAGTTCATTCACATAAGAGATTTCTGTAATTCCTGGGGCATCGAAATCTGAAATACTGAGAGACGGATTCAGTACGGTGTCTGATCTGAGCCAAACCGTATGAATGTCATGCGGCATCACCAGCATGTTGCTTTCAGAATCTGAAAGGAACAAGTTGTTGACACCTCCATCGCCACCCTGCGAGATATCGAGAACTTTCGGCACAAGTACCGACAAAGCTTCCTTGTGATTTGCAGCAACGCCCATTGTCACCAGGTTGTCAGCGAGTTTATTCCGGAGTGTATTGAGCCTGGAAAGATAATCACTAATCGCCATTCATGCCTCCTGTCCGATGATATCCTTCAGCACGGTTTCCACATCACCAATCGCCGCCGTCACCGCTGCATTGGTTACAGGATTCATAGAGTCCTTGTCCAGAACGCTGTCGACATCGATATGCACATTTTGAATGGCTTCTGCCAATTCCTGTTTATCGGTGAAATTGGCATTCCGTGCCTTTGGATTCCCGGGAAGATCCAAGGTCATGACATTACTGTCCTTGGAGCAGATCTGCCCTTCCTGAAGATACCCAATTGCATGGCAAAGATATGTACCCGCTTGCTCTGGAATTTCAAGTTCTCCAGAAAGTTCATATACAACGTGGCTCGCCGTCCTGCCATCACACTCCAGTTCAATCCGGTAGCAGTCATAGACTACTTTCTTTTCTTCCGGCTCTGTGATGGCGTAACTCAGTACTTTCCTTTCCGTATCCAACGCAAGCGAGAGCACCGGAGCTGTGTTCTTCTCCTTATTCGGATGAAGTGGCACCACTACACGAGAGAGATCCCGATAGCGCAGTCGGTAGAAACCAACGGCACCGAGCTGCGGGAAAGACTTGACACCGATATGCCGTACCTCTCTCGGCGTCATACATACTTCCGGCGGGCTGCTCCATGCCAGGTTATCGTAATCAGCAAGGGTAATCTGTGTATGCACCTGCCAAGGTGTATGTTTGTCGGAAACATAGTGCTGATACAGGCTATTGTCCGGCTGATTGGCGATGAAGTTCTGGATACCGTTCTGTGGCCCTGCAAAGTTCTTAATAAAATTGAGTGGCACATCATCACCTCCCTGCATTCAATCTGTTACTGTGCAAAAGAAATCGTAGGATTGAAATCAAAAATATAATCAGAACTCTTCCATGGACGATCAATTGCGGCATCCATCGTCAGAACATCATTTGCGGCAGGTGCATTTGCAAAAACGATGCCGGAACCTCTATGACAGAATTGGCTGTCGCCTGCGGCCTGATAGAGTCCTAAGGTATCTTTATCTCTCGTTCCGTCAGGCCATTTGACAGAAATCTTCATGTAGTTCATCACATAATCTTTATCGAGCCTATGATCGGTCGTATCTGAAAAGCTGTTATTGTAGCTGCAGGAGATCGGAAGAGAAAGAACATCTGTGTAGGTTTTTCCATCTTCTGACACAGAGTAGGTTAGCGTCGTTCCCTCTGGAATTTCATATTTATCGCTATAACGGCTTGGCATGGTGCATGTCCAAGTTCCCGGAACAATCGTATTGATCGAATTACCGAGCAACGGATCCGTCATATAGGAGATGATCATTGGCGTAGATTCATTCAAAGAGTGGCCTTTGTCGTTATATCCATTTACTACCTTCTGCTTTGTTCCCGGAATAAAGAAACCATACTGGTCAACATAGTTTGCCTGCGGAATCTGGTCACTATACTGCAGTAATTTCTTAAAGAATGTCCCCTGCGTGATACCCTGCATCCTTCTCGCATTTCCGAGATGATCACAGGTATAGTCCACGCCCCTTGTAAGGGCAACTCCATTCTTGTAAATCACTTCGGTATCCTTCACCCAGACAGGCAGCACAGGTGTAAATTCCTTTGTGACTCCATCTCCTTTTCCAAGAGACATCCCGGTCAGAGTTCTCTGTGGAAAGAGCTTTGCATTTGGAAACCGGAAGGCAAAAGAAGGAGTCTCCATAGATGCCAGTGCATCGGAAGGCCGCGAATAAGAAAATGCCACCATGTTCACATACATTTCCGGGCTGTTCGAAGTGGAAAACCGACATCCGGACATCGTGTAAGTCGTATCCTTCCATGCAGCGGTATTACCCGCTTTCTGCCGGGGCTTAAACAGATAATCAATATTTGCGGCATCTGTCAGTTCCAGACAGCTCTGGTAGCTGTAATAGGAATAAAAATATTCGAAGAAATGGTAGCTGTCGATTAGCACATTTCCACCAAAAGAAAATACGAGCTCACTCTTACTGATATCTCCTCGTGTCACATAGAAATCCACGGAAACAGTCAACTCATCAATGTTCGTCTTGTTGATACTGATCGGGTTTCCTTCAGAGTCCATGATCATTGCATGTGTATACAAATGGCCTCCTCCGGCAAGTCCAAGTTCTGAGATGTTCGCCGAATAAGTATCCGACGGAGGGATCACAAAAGTGACATTGAACTTCCGCTCATTCTCGCTGATGACTTCCATATCCCCAAAGGATCGCTTCACGTTGGCATCGCCAGTTCCGGCACTGAATGCTGGCGTGAACATTTGTGTATCTGTTGCAGAAGGAGTTCCTGACCCAGTACCAAAATAAACTCCACTGACTTCACAACTATATCCATTCGAATAATAGGGCAGATGTCCGACCAGATTATATATTCCGTAGGTAGTCAGGATGTTGTGCGTCCTCACGGACTGTCTCTTTCCAGTTAAAGTGTTTCGAAGCGTCAGGGTATATTCTGTTTTGATGCCGATAGGCGACTTTTCATTTCTCATCATCTTTCCTCCTCAGAGCAATCCGTCAGATCGGCTGCTCGTTTTTATCGTAATAACCGACAGCAGCATAAGAAACTGGCGCCTTAGGGAGCGTGATTCTCTCATCACCCGCTGTTTTTTCCGGATTCTTTCTGCCGAAGAACAATTCAGTTGCATCCTTCACGCTGACCGGAAGAATAAGGTTCTCTTTGCTCTTCCCAGTCAACTCCCCTTTATGGGTGTAATAGGCCGGTTCATTTGCTGTATTCTGCGGCAATGCGACAGCTTCCTTGGATCCATAGTCGTTATATCTTGTGCGGTCAAAGATAAAAGCGGTCTTCAGAACACCCACCCGAACAACACCATAGTCTCCAATCTGGGCGAGAAAGGTAGGATCATCCTCCGGGTTGAGTGTGACGTCATACTCGTATTTCAGTGCAGATGGAACAGGTGCCTCCGACAGCTGGATTCTCAGAGTAGATGTCCTGTTTTCCTTATCCTCAGCAAATTCCCATGTTCTGACAGAGTAGCTTCCATCAGGCTTGGGTGTGCAGACAAAAGAAAAATCAGAAGGACTCATCTTCTCACCATTTCTTTTCTGAAACAGCCGATTGTATTTCACTGAGTATGTCAGACCATCCTCACTTTGCGTCTTTTCCTGCACGTTTACGGAAAGGTCAGTTCCCGGCGGATACAAACACGACTCCGGAATCGCGGTCTCCGGAAGATCAATCTTTTCTCTGGGCACCGCCTGCATCACATATGTCCGGTCGGTAATATAGATCTTTGTTCCATTTGATGTGGAGTGAATTGTCACCGCCATTCGATAATCATTCAATCTGGCAACAGAGCAGTGATCTGCATCAGAAATGCTGCTGTCCACCTCATACGCTTTGTCCCATTTCATGACACCAACATCCGAGAAGTACTTGTACTGCCGGTACCAGACATGACCAGATTTGATATAAACGACAACAAGCCCCTGATCCTGAGAAAGCTTCACCTCCGACTTGAATCCTCGGCAGGCATGAACAGAGCTGACGCCGCTGTCAAGCTCAAGTCGCATGGTCTCATCTTCTCCCTCCTGCCCATGGAGCATGCCGTCTTCAGTCACCCAGAAATACCAGGGCTGATCCTTTGTCACCAGCGTAAAAACTTCCTCTGTAGACCGCCGCGTCCAGTAACCATTGAACTCGATCGCCGCGTCTACCGCCTTGCCAAGATCTGCAACACTGGCCCACTCCGGACGTTTGGTTGCCTTCTCGTCATAGTCGCGGTGCGCCACTAGAAGCTCCCCGTCCTCAATGCCAATGGCCCAGATCTGATCCGGGCCGTTCTGTTCCTGCAGCTGCCGGACCGAAATATCCCGGACATCCATTGTCAGATCATCGAGAGCTTCCACGTAGTTTCCCGCATTGATCGAGAAGAACAGTGCCCGTGTATCAATTATGACTCTGCCGGAAGTGCACTGTGCCGTGACAACCAGAGAATGTACTCCCTGCAGTCTCTCAAGATACGCATGTGGAATTCCGATCGTCCCGCCGCCGCCTTCAATGATGTCAAACTCACAGGGTGAGAACAGTTCTTCCACCGTCGTGTCATAAAAACGCAGGATCAAGTGCGAGGCTTCACTTGCCGTATAGCTCATCAGAAAGTGTCCTTCCACATCAACCTGTTGGCTTACGTAGAATGTGATATTGCCGATGATCTGCTCATATACGCCAAATTCCATCGGGCCGGTGTTGTAGTCATAGAGCAGCTTGTTAATGGACTTTGTCACCGACTCCACCTGCGAAATCAGGCCGGAAAGATCCTTGTCGCTCTTATCATTTCGTGTTGCCAGCGCTGGATTCTTTCCAACACCCTCGATCTCAAACCTGCTGTTGTAGGTGTAGGTAAACTTCGTGATGCATGACAGCTTCGTACCATCTGCTGCGCCGCCGGAAAAGCAAAGCACATCCATCAGGTCAAAAGCCGGATCGCCAATCATGGAAACCTTGAACGGTACATACTGAATAGCGCTGAGTGCAGATAGAATATTCTCGCAGCAGCCGTCACGAATCTGGTCATTCTGAAGAAATGGATTGCTGCCCAGATCGTAAGTGAGCCCATTGTCTTCCTCTGCTCCGTAGTAATTTGTTTTCTCCTCTGCCTGATTCACAACAGAAAGACCAGTGTATTTCGTCTCATAGTCTCCAAAAGTACATCCGGAAAGTCTGTGGCTGTCGTCAATCGTATCAACCACATCTGTGTTATACGTTCGAAGGACAAGTCTGCCGTCTCGATCTGCAAAGGCATTTGCAGCGCAGGTCTGCGCGATCCAGGAAACCACATCACGCCATGTGGAGATATCATTATCCGCCGACATTGTGACCTTAACCTTACCATTAGGAATCGTCTCAAAATCTGCTGCACTCATCCCAAGCGTCATCTTACAATTCGAACAGGCAAGCGTGAGGATCTCATGAGGCGTTCCAGTCAGCCGCTCTGCGGAGAAAGTACGGTCCAGAAGAGACATGTTGTCGTAGGCTGTGATGGCGATTCCGCTGGTTCCCCACTGCGCATCGGATATGGTGTAGACGCCAAGCGGAACGTCCTCATAAGAACCGTCTGCCACCTTCATGCCAAAGACTGGGATCAGTTTACCGTTCTTCAGAGAATACCGATCCGCATCAAACCCGATCAGCGTCACTCTGAGTTCCGCAATATACACCTGCCCGATCAGAACCTGCGTCTCATCCGAGCACTGATTGGAAATAGAGAAAGAGCCGGATAGAATGTTCTGATCCGTGAAGACCGATCCATTGATGGTTCCGCGCATCCGATACCGCTGTACGGGACTTTTTCTTGCTTTCAGATATGCGTCCGATACGTTGTACATCCTGCTCTCCTCTCCTTAGAACTCTTCCAGATCAAAACTCACAGTATAGAGTCCGTTCGTTCTCTTCGTTTTCTCCGAATGCTCCTCGAGTCCCGGTTTGAAATTTCGCATGCGCATTTGCCGCGTCTTATAGTCTTGCGTTTTCAGGTCATAGAGCTTCACGGTTATGCTGTCCTTATCCCGAAAAGCTGCAAACTTTGCCGCCCAGCTTGCCGAGCATTGAAAAGAGGCAGAGACAGACAGTTTGTCACTTCGAATGACAATCACCTGATCTGTTCCTGCCTCGGTCTGATTTACACTTTCGACTACGCTATTGCTTTCTTCCCACTTCGATGGTGAGAAGAGTTTTACATCATCGAAGTAAATTGGGTAATCCTTAAGCATCATCTGCCTCCTGAACGGTAATTCACCCGCTGCTGTGCCTTGACGACCAGTTCGTCTATCCGTTCATTTCCGATATAGACCGGGATAATAATATCTCCACCGGATACACCGGCCAGAGCACCCTGCACGATTTCTGCCAGTTTATCGGTTCCGACTACAGCTTCCTGCCCCGCTTCACCGCCACCAAGAAGTCTTCCTCCTGCAGAGCCGAAGATCGTCGGACTGTTCAGAATATAGGCATCATCCATTGCTTTCCGGTACCACTCCACGGAGAGATGTGGCACAGACGGAGGATCGATGGAGAGTTTTCCGCTGATGGAGAAATGCGGGAGTTTGATCTTCGGAAGTTCCAGATGGCAGCCGGAGAAGAATCCTTTGATCTTATCCAGACCACCGCTCACGATGCTCTTGGCGTTATCGATCATCGAGGAGAAGGCTCCCTTGATCTCACCGAGTTTTCCCTGTGCCGAAGACAGCGCATCACCGAGTTTGCCGCCTGTAAGGTCATTGATTGCAGAGAAGCCGGTCTCCCAGATCGATTTGTAAGCATCGACCGCTGTGCCGATTACGCCTTTGATCCCGCCGCCGTGTTGATCAATGGACGACTGAATCGCATCCCATGCATTCCCGGTGTTCGTCTTTACGGTATCCCACGCGGTACTGATTGTAGTTTTGACGTTATCAAAGGTCGTACCTGCTGTCGTCTTGATCCCGTCCCACACACCGGAGAGCATCGTGGTGATGCCGTTCCATGTGGTGGTGGCAACGGAGCTGATGGTCGTCCAGGTATTTCCGAGAAAATCCGAAATGCCAGTAAAGACCGTGGTAGCTGTCGTGCTGATCCCATCCCAGAGTCCTGTGAAGAAGCCGCTGATCCCATTCCACACAGTCTCAGTCACAGACTGGATTCCATCCCAGAGCCCGGAAAAGAAGTCGCCGAGGCCTTCACCAATGCTCTGTACACCAGAGCAAACGGTAGACCAGACACCGCCAAACCACTCGGAGATCTCTCCCCAGTGCTTTACGATCTCGATTACTGCGACTACAGCAGCCACAACCGCCGCGATGATCCCGATGATCGGAAGGATTGGTACCGAAACTACCGTGATCGCTGGAATCGCCGTTCCGGAGAGAAATCCGACAAGTTTTCCGACCACACTTGTGACGGATCCAACTGCCGTGACCACCTTGCCGACACCGACGACAACTGGTCCTACGGCTGCAGCGATGAGTGCTGCCTTAACGATAGCTTCCTGCATACCTGGAGAAAGGCCGTCCCACGCACCTTTCAGCGCAGTCACCACATCCTTGATCTGGGTCATGGCTTCCGTGATCATCGGGGCAGATGCATCCACGATTTCTGCACCGAGGTCTTTCAGATTGTTCATGACAATCGTCATCTGGTCCAAAGGATCCAGTGTTTCATTGAACGTGTTCTCTACCGACCCGGCATAATCTCCAAGCGTGGTAGAGAGGTCGTTTAATGAGAGCTTGCCACTCTGAACTGCATTGTAAATGGCACCACCGGCGCGAGAGCCGAACAGATCGTAGGCTGCCTGCAGCTTCTCGGTATCCGTGGCATTGCTGCTCATGGTTTTCGAGAAGTCCTTCAGAGCATCACTCAGGGACTGCCCGTTTTTCGTCGCAACCTTCTGTGCCTTGGTAAGACCAGTGAGCATTGTCGAGGTATCAAGGCCTGACATCTCAACTGCGCCCATGAAGCCTGCCGCCTGCTCAGCGGAAAGGCCCATCGCCTGAAATTGTCCGGCATTCTTGGCAAGGTCCTGTGAGAGCGTATCCATCGACACACCCGTTGCCTGCCCGACCTGGTTCAAGGCATCGAGGAGGTTCCCGGCATCATCCGACGACTGTCCGAAAGCATTGAGGACGGAAGATACGTTATCAACCGAGGTGGATACATCTGTCGAATTCAGTGTGGCGAACTCCACAAACTTCGTGGAAAGATCCTCGAGTGCATCGCCGGTTAGACCAAATCTCGTGTTCACCTCGCCGATGGCATCACCGGCGGTCTGGAAATCAGTCGGGATCGTCTCTGCGATAGACTTCGCCCGGTTCTGCATATCCTCAAGGGCTGCACCGCTTGCGCCTGTCTTCTGAGTTACAGTATCGAGGGCTTCATCAACTTCCTTCCACGCGGCAACCGAAGCGGCACCGACCGCAGCGACCGGAACCGTGATGCCTTTGGTGAGCCCTTCACCCACATCGCTGATCTTGCCGCCGACTTCCTTCATCTTGTCACCGGCGACCTGAAGCTGCTGTCCGGCAACGGAACCAAACTTCTTGTACTCGTCCTCGAGTCCTTCCAGCGACTGCTTGGTCGCCTCGATTTCCCGGGTTAGAGCTTCCTGCTGCTTCTGCGTCTCCTCTGTCTGTGGACCGGCTTTGAGCTGTGCGAGGGCTTCCTTCTCCTCGGCAAGCTTCTTCTTTGTCGCATCGATCGCGTCGGTGAGGTATTTCTGCTTCTGCGCCAGAAGATCAGCGTTGCCGGGATCCATCTTCAGGAGCTTGTTGACGTCCTTTAGATTACTCTGGGTATCCCGGATCTCTTTGTTCACGCCTTTCAGGGCATTGGAGAGCTTTGTGGTATCGCCGTCCAGCTCGATTGTGATTCCTTTAATGCGATCTGCCATAGTCTCCTCCCTTCATGGCACGAAAAAACACCGGCTCATCACCGATGCGGTTTAGAATTGATCGAAATCTTGCTGCGTTGCTACCTGTCGGTATTCATCGTCACAGAGGTCGTTCCCGGATTCGATGATCATGTCCATCACAGCGCCCTCGTCCAGCTCATCCAGCTCGGACAGTGTCAGCCCCATCTGCTTCGCCCTCAGGAGGTATACTGCCGTGTTTACTTCCCGCTCCGTTGGGCGGCTTCTTTTTTTGGCTTAGAACTGGTCCTCCGTGAGCCAAGATAAAGCGTGACGAACTCCTGCATGTGCAGGAAGAGCTCTGCCCCATCGAACTGGTCTGCCCATTCAAGAAAGGCATCCACGTTCAGGGTATTCATGTCCCGCTTCTCTGCCTGTGCATTCATGATGAAGGCCAGCTTGTCACCGACCGTCATGTCGGTCTGGTCGTCCTCGCTGTTCTCCATCTTATTTAAGAGGATCATCAGGTCCTGATGGAACACCTGCTTATAACGATATGCTGTGGTTCCCGTTGCGAGGAACGGGAAGCTCTTCTCCCCCTCCCCACAGGTTTTAAGAGTAATCTCCTGATACATTAGCCTGCCTCCTTATCACTTGCCGCTTGTCGTTGTAGTCGATGTTGTGGAAGTTGTGGTTCCTGTCGCCTTCGCCGCAGCAGGTGTGTAGACCTTGCTATACCAGTTCTGGTAGGTCGCATCTGCCGTATCCGCACCGGAACGGGCCTTGACGATGTTCTTGCCAAGCGTCGCATCTTTGATGCTGGTGGCATTGATCGTGAGACTCTCCGTCTGCACCTCGATGGAATCCTCCTTCGTGGACGATGCAACAGACGGTCTCGTTGCCGTGCAGTTGTACATGACATGGCGGATCTCATTCACATCGCCGTCAAACTCAAAGAGCAGCGCGAAGTGAATCGGCTGTGCATCGGCATCCTCGATCAGGACTCCGTTTCCATCCTTGATCTCACCCAGCACGTTCTCGCGGAAGTCCTCCGGTACCATTGCAGACTCGAAGTCTCCGTTGTAGCCGCTGTTCGCATTGGTGACAAAGTACTGCACGCCATCCGCCCAGAAGATCGTCTGGTCTCCCTGTGCATCCAGCGAAAGAGATACAGCGCCCGGCCACGCTACTGGATCGGCAAAGGTGGCTGTTCCGTCCTCCGCAATCGTTGCGATGGCATAATGTACATTCTTCAGGTTGTACTTGACCTTATTCTTTTTGCTTCCCATTTCATGCCTCCTTTTCAAATGAATACAGGACCTCGTAGAGCTTCTCCGACTCTATCCAGGTCTCTGTCTTTTCAAAGAAGATCCCGCTCCCAATGAGCAGACCTTCCAGTTTCTTTTCTATCTCCGGATCCTTCTTGTCCGTGTAGAGCTCGATGTCGATTTCCGTAATCGGAAAATACACCGTCCCATCCGCAGCGAAGTTGTCGCTGTTCGGACAGCGGAAACAGAGGAAGGGAGGATCCGGTCCCTCGCCCTCCGCAAAATGATCGTAGGCATAGGGAAGCCCCAGCTCCTCCAGAATCTGTATGATCTTATCCATTGCATCCTCCCGGCATCAGCCCTTCAGTTCCTTCTCAATCTCATCCGACAGCTTTCCGGTGATCTCTTCCTCGACCGGAGCGATATGAGGAGTGCCCTCGACTCGCCCGCCTCCACGCTTGGCATGGCCTTTCTCAAGGAGATGCGTCAGTCCATAGATCTTGTTGTGAACGACCACTTCAGCTCCGATCGCTGATTCCTTCTGGACGGTAGAACGCCAGCCCTTTGCATACTTTCCGGTGCGTTTCGGTGATTTCTCCTTCAGTTCCTTTACGGCTTCCTTCCCGGCATCCTTGATCTCCTGCTTTACGATGTCGTTCACATCGTCGGCATAATCCGAGAGTGTCTTCTCGACCGTTGCCGCCAGTTCATCTACCTTGATCTTCATCGCTTCACCTTCTCGCACTTGAATTTAAGGCTGTTGTGCCTAAACCCCATCGGATCAATAGCGGTGACATTGTAGATGGCATCGCCCAGCCGGATCCGGATCTTTGTGGAATCGAGTCCTTCAAGGCACTTTGCATAACGGACCGTAAAGTCAATCGCATCCGTGCTGTTGGTAGTCCCGGCTTCCTGCTTCTCTGACCCTCCACTCTGAACCGGTGTCGCCCAGCAGGTGTAGAAGTCGACCCACGTATTTGTGTGGTTGCCGTACTTATCCTTCACGACCTCGTTCTTCTGGATCGTAAGCCGGACATTCATTGCCGCGATATTCATCTCCCACCTCCATCAGAACCTCGGGTCCCGTTCTCCGAAGAGAAGGTTCCGGAGTGTGATCGTCAGTGCATGATGATCAGCTTCTTCCCGATGCTCGTTGATGTAAGCGAGAGAATACAACACTGCCACCGTGACAATCGGACTATCGTCTTCTCCAAGACTGTCCTTCCGGAGAACCGAAGCGACCAGACTCTCGGCGGCATCCAGTTCCTGCTGAATGATGTCGTCTTCATCGTTCGAATCGACCCGGAGATATTTCTTTGCTTCATCCAGTGAGAACATCACTGCCTCCCTTCCAGCCAGAAAGAAAGCCCAGGGCTGTGACACCCCGAGCTCTCAACATTACTTTGTTACGACTGCGGATCAGGCAGATGCGCCTGCCTTCATGATCTGCACGGCCTCCGGCAGCACCAGAAGACCATCGACACGCTCCTTGGCAACATAGCCGATCATGCCGTTTCCAGCGAAGAGCTCGCGGAGCTCCTGCATGGAACGGGTCCCGCGATCGCCGATGTTGTAGTAGCTGTAATCGCCGAATGCCATCACAGGCTTCCCGGTGGCAAGCTCCGGTGCAAAGGCGCTGGTGTGAACCGCATAGCCAAGGAGTCTGTCCGGCTCACCGGCCTGATAGGACGGCTGCCAGATATAGGCTCCGTTGTTGTCCTTCAGCTTCCGGAGTGCCGCAAGGGTCTGGTCGTTCATGATAAATGACGCCTTCTTCCGGTACGGACGCTTCAGGGCATAGACAAGATCCAGCACATCATCGGTACTGAGCTTGGTTCCAGTGAGAGTCTTGGCAACCGTGCCGCCATTTGTCTCATCAAAGAGACCGGTCGGCTTTCCCTTGCCATCACCGTTCAGGAACGCATCCTCCTCAGCGTTTGCAATCGCGATACCGAACTGGGTCGTGATGTAGCTGGCAAGATCGAACATGGAGTCATAGAGCAGCTCCTCGGTAACCTTCACTGCAACATGCAGCTTGTGGGCATCAAGGATCTTCTGACCGAACTTTGCATCTGTAAACTGGAGAGCTCCGCCCTCTTCGATCCATGCAGCAGTAGGCTTTGCCCCGGCGATGTTGATCTTGTGCTCACCGGAAGTGGTGATCTGGGTGGCAAGGCCTCTCATGATGTTCTCCTCGTTGAGGACATCGATCAGTCGGCTGTCCCACTCCTCCGGAACCAGATATCCGCCATCGGCATCCACGCCCTCCTGCAGGATGTCAGATACCTGATGGAAGTTCGTGCGCATGGCGGTCAGCATGTCCTTCGCATACTGGTCGGAAGCGCGGCCCTTCTTGACCTTCTCACCAGTGCTGGTCGGCATGTTAGAAAGCGGAGCAGAGGTCGGCTGGTTCAGCTGGGCCTCAATGGCGGCCTGACGGTTCAGTCGGTCGATCTCCTTGGTGAGATCCGTGATCTCCTTCTCCATGCGGTCATAAGTTGCATCATCTTCCGCAGAGAGAACACCGTTCTCTCCTCTGTGAGCTTCGAGGAAGGACTTCGCTGCCTCCCACGCTCTTGCTCTCTTTGCAATCAAATCCTGTACGTTCATATGTGTTTTCCTCCTCACATCATTGTGCGCAGCAGATTCAGACGATCCATGAGAGCATCCACGCTCCGGCCTTCCTCTGCTTTACTGATTACTGCGTAGTGTTTCTTCACCTTGTTGGTGAAATCAGCCGCCATCTGGCGACTGGAATAAAGGAATCCTGTGTGGATCAAATCCTTGTCCTTCTTCTCAGGATCCTCGGATTCCTGTGCCGGCTGATCTTCCTGTTCCTTGGATTTCTCCGGCTCTTTCTCATCCGGATCACCCTCGTCCGGCACTTTCTTTTCCTGCTCGTCTTCATGGTAAAGATCCGGGCGTTCCATCACGCGGTCTGCAAAATGAAGCTCGACCGCCTTGTTGGCGTCCATCCAGGTCTCATCATCCATGAGCTTTGAGAGCTTGTTCTTGGAAAGACCGGTCTTCTTCACGTAGGCATTCAGGATGGAATCCTTCACGGAGTCCAGCATGGAAATCGCCTGCGCGAGATCATCCTTGTCGCCCATCGCCATCGTGGACGGGTTATGGATCATCAGCATCGAAACCGGACTGACAAGGACTTCATCTCCTGCCATTGCAATGACCGATGCTGCCGATGCGGCAAGGCCGTCGATCTTCACTGTGACCTTGCCAACATAGGACAGAAGCATGTTGTATATCTGTGCTGCCGCCCAGACATCTCCACCCGGCGAGTTGATCCAGACCGTGATCGGTCCTTTCCCGGAATCCAGATCGGACTTAAAAAGAGCCGGAGTGACGTCATCGTCAAACCAGCTCTCAGAAGCGATGGTCCCGTTCAAAAACAGCGTGCGTTCCGCAAGATCCGGATCTTCTCCATCCGGTGCTTTATTTCGCACCCACTTCCAAAACTTGTTCATGAGTTCCTCCTTCCCCTTTTGCGGGGTTTTGTATTTTTGGTATCTTCCTCCGGCTCCTGTTCCTGCTCAGTCTCTTCCTGCTTCTTCGGATCATCTTGTTCTGATGAATCATCGCCACCGGAAGCACTCTGGTAGGCAGCCCCTGCGCTCCGGAGAGGCGTCATGCTGCCGTTCACGAGAAACAGGTTGCCGCCTTCCTCATCCGGAACAAGATCCATGTTCTCCAAGCGCCGGACATCATTTACGCACATAAAACCGTTGCTGATGCCAGTCGCATAGCCCTGCATGCGGGAAGCGTAATTACCGCGGAGCAGTCCATCCACGTTGAACCTCGCGTAGTAGATCTTCTTCTCTTCCGGGGTGAGAAGCGACCGGGAGATCGCGGACTCGATTCGGGTCAGCCAAGGCTGCAGGCTGTAGGTCACGAATTCGAGCGACTGTTCCTCGATGTTCGAAAAAGTCGCGTGTTCGAGGTCGCCTATCATATGGGGAGGTACCCGGAAGATTCGGGCGATCTCATCGATCTGGAACTTTCTCGTATCGAGGAACTGTGCCTCCTGCGGATTGATGGAGATTGGCGAATACTTCATCCCCTCTTCGAGAACGGCTACCTTTCCGGCGTTCTGGCTGCCGCCGAATGCTGCCTGCCAACTGTCTCTCACCTTCTCCGGATCCTTCAGGATACCCGGATGCTCGAGGACACCGGAAGGCGCTGCTCCGTTCTCAAAGAACTTCGAGCCGTATTCCTCACAGGCCATCGAGAGCCCGATCGAGTTCTTTGCCATCGCAATCGGACTGTATCCGACAAGGCCATCGAAACCGAGCCCCGGGATCTGCATCACCTCATGGGGAGAAAGCTTTACGATCGTCTCCTTCATCGTCGGCGCATCGGATCCCTTGGACCAGAGGTACTGGTAATAGATGTGCCCGTTCTCATCGCGGTCCACGGTCATGCGGTTTGGCATCAGAGGATACAGCGCTGTGACTTCTCCCTTGCCGTTTCGGATGATCTGCACAAAGCCATTACCCCACAGGAGAAGGTGTGTCATGAGGGTCTCCCAGAAGGAATAGGCTGTCATCTCCTCGTTCGGCTCGCTATGGAGAAGGAAGTACAAAGGATGGTCCGTTGCCTTTACCTTGCTGCCATCCTCTTCTTTGTAGAGGTGAAGCGGCAGGCTGGCCACAGCTTCTGCAAGCACCCGGACGCAGGCATACACAGCGGTGACCTGCATGGAGCTTCGCTCTGTCACGGTCTTCCCGGAAGAAGTATGTCCGTAATAAGCCCGGTACACGCTCCCGGATGTCATATCCTGCGGATCCGCTCTCGCCTTCCTTCTGTGGAATAAATCCTTAAATCCCATCGATTACTCCTCCATCAAAATGTGATCAGCCCACGACTGTCGTAAACACTCTCTGCATGTTCCTGCCGGATACAGCGATCCAGCGCCATGATTGCAGCGACGATACCGTCGATTTTTTCAGGCGATTTTGCCTTCGTGGGCTTCACGTTGTCAGCTGCGTCTCGATCAACCACCACGTTCAGAGCCATCCACTTAAGGACCGGATTGCCGCCGTGGATGATCTTTCCCTCCATCATCAGCTTGTAGAACTCTTTCGTAGGAGGGGACATATCCTTAAATCCCTGCCCGAAGGGAATCATTGTCATCCCATCGTCCTGCAGGTTAATGATGAGCTGGGTCGCATTCCAGCGGTCGACTGCAATCTCCTTGATGTTGTAGATCTTGTAGAGGTCGAGGATAAACTTCTCGATAAAATTGTAGTCGATCACATTTCCTTCGGTCGCTTTCATGTATCCCTGCTTCACCCACACATCATAGGGGACTGATGCCCGGCGCACCCGGATCGGAATCGTGTCTTCCGGTACCCAGAAGAACGGAAGGCAGATGTATTTCTCCGTCTCGTCTCTCGGCGGGAACATCAATACCAGCGCGGTGATATCTCCGGTACTCGAAAGGTCGAGACCGCCGTAGCACTCCCTTCCCCGGAGGCTGTCCAGATCAATCGGCTCATTGCCCTGATCAAAGACCTGCTCCGGAATGAAGGCGGTCGTACTGGATACCCACATATTAAGTCGGAGCTGCTTAAACACCGCTTCCTCTGCCGGATTCTCCATCGCCTCGTGGTAATGCTCCCGGACACGCTCAATGTCGATCGTCTGCCCGAGACTTGGATTTGCCTTATACCAGTTCTTCTCATCGTGCCAGTCTTCTCCTTCTTCCAGTCCATAGACGACTGGATAAAAGGTATGATCCACGCGCTGTCCGGAAAGGATATCTTTTGCCTTCTGATGCAGCTCGTAGCAGATTGAATTCTTATCTGTACCCGCCGTTGTAATAAGGAAATACAATGGCTGTTCACGTGCATCACCAGACCCTTGTGTGAGTACATCGAAGAGTCTTCTAGTGGGTTGCGCGTGAACCTCATCGAACACAAGCCCGGATACATTCAAGCCGTGTTTCGTTCCTACCTCTGCCGAAAGCACCTGGTAGAATC
>Ga0256406_1002638_pt1 | contig 24637 bp, 18 predicted proteins | sample RumenRJG_03DNA_FD_185986 | JGI IMG/M metagenome (GOLD analysis project Ga0256406, IMG submission 185986) | Bovine rumen microbial communities from Lethbridge, Alberta, Canada - RJG_03 | ecosystem: Host-associated > Mammals > Digestive system > Stomach > Rumen | place: Canada: Alberta | collected...
GCAGTGGTAATGGTCACATGGAACCATTGCTTTTCCTGCTATGTCTTTATACACACAAAAAAGAGCTGCATGAGTGAATAGACACTTCATACAGCTCTTTCTATTTGGAGCGGTATTATTCTTATTGGAGCGGTGTTGTCTTACTAGTCGTTCAGGCCACGGTTGTTAAGCGTGACGTTGAGCAGCTTGACATACTCACGATACTGGTCTTCGTCCAACAGTCTGTGCATGTAGGAGAGGTTTCTGTTGATGGCCTTCTTGAAGGCACGTGCACGATCCTGGCCGGTCAGAGAGGCAGCCTTCTGCATGTCGTTGGAGAAATCCTTGTTGACGAGTTCAACGTTGTTGGCTGTGTAGTAGTCCAGACCCAGTGTGCGGGCAAGAGACTTTGAGTTGATGTTGATCTCATATTTGGCTGCCTCGACGTTGTTTGCACTTGTCGAATTAGCATCCTCAGCAAATACGCTGGTCAAACTCAGTACGGCTACGAGTGTTAATACAATCTTCTTCATTTGTTATCCTTTCTCTTTTAAGTTAAACTTTGCAGCCTCAAGGACTGTGTTAATAACTAATGTTTTAATGGGCCTTAGCCCTAACTCATTGCTTGTAGCTTTGAGTTGTTATCCTTAATACACTTGCAAAGTTAAGCGAAAAAATGGTTGTAACAAACGAATTGTTAGTATTAATGCTGTAAAGTCTTACATTTTTGACGTTCGTCAACTGACTTGACCTAAGTCATCTCCCCTTGGTGCGACCAGTCTGTCTCAATGGTTCAGAATAGCGTCTCTGCACTGTTCCATCAGCCATTTCGGCGTACTTGTGGCTCCGCAGATGCCAATGGTCCGTGCATCTTTGAACCATTCGTAGTCAATCTCTTCCTTGCTTTCGATATGATGGCTGTTGGGGTTGACGGCCAGGCATCGGGAGAAGAGTGCGTGCCCGTTGCTACTCTTGCGGCCACTCACGAAGAGTATGGCGTCGTGGTGGGCAGCGAAGTCGGCGATGTGTGGCATGCGGTTGGCCACTTGCCGGCAGATGGTGTCGTAGTTCTTGAAGGTGGCCTGTGGATTGAGATGGTCTTGGATGTAGCTGATGATGAGCCGGTACTCATCAAGATTCTTCGTTGTCTGCGAGAACAGGGTGATGTCACGTTCAAAATCCACCTTGCGCTTTACGTCTTCCAGATTTTCCACGACGATGGCGTGGCCGTGCGTCTGTCCGACGAGGCCCAGTACCTCTGCGTGCCCGTTCTTGCCGAAGATGACAATTTGCCCATTGGGGTTGCCCACGTACTGCCGTTTGATGCGTCCTTGTAAGGTCAGCACCACGGGACAGGTGGCGTCGACAATCTCTATGTTGTTACGCTTGGCAATCTCGTAGGTCTCAGGTGGCTCACCATGAGCACGCAACAGCACCTTGGCGTTGTGCAATTGGTTGAACTGCTCGTGGTCGATGGTGATGAGTCCTTGCCGGTGCAGGCGTTCCATCTCCATGCCGTTGTGCACGATGTCGCCCAGGCAATAGAGCTGACCGTCCTGGGCCAGTTCTTCCTCGGCTTTGCGTATGGCTGTAGTAACGCCAAAGCAGAAACCACTGCCGTTGTCTATCTCAATTTCTACATTCATATGATTTCTTTTCTTGTATTATAGTTTGTAAATAATGGGTATCATAACTTTTGCCTGACTTGGGTCGTTGGTGATCATCAGGATGCGTGCCCTTGACCTAGCCTTTCTCAGCTCCGAGGCGGTGGCGGTCACTTTTAATTTGGCCGATTGGCCTGGCTCGATATTCTGCTTGCTGAGCGACACCTCGAGGCCGCCGGTCAGCATCTGTATAGAGCGTATGTTGAGAGTAGACTTACCCTGATTGGTGATGACGAGGTCGTCGGACTTGTGTTTCTTGTTGTTGAACTCGCCCAGGTCGATACGTCCTTTCGAGAGTCTGAGTTCAGGGGCGTTGGCGCGTTGCGCCTCGGTGAGGTTGCCGAAGTCGGGCAGAAGGATGATGTTGACCGGTATCTCCTTGTTGGACGCCACTTTGTCACCTGGGAACATGCCGAGGTAGATGGAAGTCTGCGTCAGTCCCAGTTCACGCAGCTTGCGTGAGTCGAGCTGAAGGGTCACAGTGCCGCTGTGGCCCGGTGCTATACGCTCGGGCGTTACCTGGCCGCGCAGATAGGTGGGCAAATGCATGAGCTGAGGCTCGGCCACTTGGTCGGAATCGTTCATCAGGTGAAGCTTAAACAGGGGCATATCGCCGCGGTTGACATTGTTGAACTCTACCTCACTGGTATCGGCACGGAGCATGCCGATGGTGTAGGGGTATTCGCCCTTGAAATTCTTGATGTGCTCCACTACGATCCCCTTGATGGTCAGCATGAAAGGCTCGTCGGAGGCATTGCTGTATATGCCCAGTTGTTTTTGGAAGTGCCCCATCTGCTTGGCATCGTAGACAGCGCTCACCTTGAAGGTCTGGCCGGATGCGATGGGCTCTTTGTCGTATTCCACGGTGGTGCAGCCGCAGGAGGAGCGCACGTCCTTGATGATGAGGGGCTGAGTGCCGCTGTTTTTCAGCGTGAATTCAGCCTTGATGGGTTGCCGGAATGTCACCTGCCCACAGTTGATGGCCGTGTTGGCGGTCGTTATCTGTTGGGCTGACACTGCGGGAGTCCAAAGCCCAAGCGGTGTCAGCAATAAGATGGTTATAGTCTTGTTTATCTTCATGATCGTATCGTTGCGTGATGGTGTAATTGTCGGTTTATTGTGCTACACGAATGACCTTGGCAGCCTCGCGACCGGAGAACTCCGGGGCGTAGGCACACTGAACGGTGCAGATGCCTGTAGCATAGTCGCCGGGACGGTCGATGTAATAGGTCGTCTCTATGACATGGCGGCCTTTGGCCAGTTTGTCGAAATAGTAGTTCGTGACATTGTCTTTTGGGGCAGCGTAGTACTCACCGTTGTAACCGCTCTGTTGGTTGGCTGGTTCGAGGCAGGCGGCACGCTTGTCCTGCACGTTAACAAAGTCGTAGTCGCGGTCGGCCTCAATGGTGATGGTTACCACAACCTTCTGTCCAACCTTGTAGACTTGACTGGAAGTGGCTTTGCCTAAGGTGGTGGGCTTCACGCTTCTTGTCACCTTGATGCCCGAGGCTGCACTGGCCACTTGAGTGGACTTCTGTGTGAAACTGCTGTAGACGGCGCCCCATGAGGTGCCTGTCGATTTCTTCTCGATGGTAAGCTTGTTGACAGCTGCTGTCGGGCTGTTGAGGTTTGGCGCTACCTTCACATAGCCGATGGCTGCGGTGGCCTTGGGCTGTTGGATGACCGCTCCGTCGAGATACATGGTGGCCTGCTCGCTGCCAGCCAGCTTGCCCATATCGGCGTTGCCCGACGGATTGAAGAGGAAGGCATAGACCGCATTGACGCTGTTGATGGAAGTGCTCCATGAGGTGGTGCGCTTCTCGTTGAGCAGCCAGCGCTGCATCTCTGAGATGGTCAGGGTGTCGTTGGGTGTGAGCATCTTCAGTGCCTCGATGGCGAAGGTCTGCGTGGGGATGCGGTAGTCGAGCCAGCTGTATTGTGCCTTCTTTGTGTCGAAGTAGCGTCCTATTTCTTCTTTATAGACAGTGTACTCGCGGATGCTTTGCAGGTATTCCTTAGCACGGCTTGTCTGACCATACTGTGCCAGGATGACGGCAGCGCCAGCCTTACCATAGATGGTGAGTTTGGTGGGTGCCTTGCTGAGCAGGTTGATGAGGTAGCTCATGTCGCTGGTCTTCGCACGGTTGGCCAGGGCGCTGGCATACAGCCAGTGACAGGCAGTCTCACTGGGCTGAAGATTCTTGATGCCTTTTTTCTCCATGCGCTTGAGCTCTTTCACCTCATCGGCCATCTTCTGGTCGAGGTAGCCGAAGGCTTTGCTGAGCATGTCATCGAGGTCTGATTGCTGACCTGCCAGATGGTTGAGGCGGCAGAGCGTTTCCACAACGGAAGTGGTCATGTAGACATTGCCGTCCATACCAGGCCACCAGCTGAAGGAACCGTCGGTATGCTGCAGTTGCTTGAGTTGTGTGGTAAAGGTGCTGATCCGGTAGTCGGTGTTGGATGCGTCGAGGTAGCCAGCCAACTGTCGTTTCTGGTCTGACTCGTGGTTGGCATCGGCCACCCATGGAGTTTCGTCGAGCAACATGGTCTTCAGTTCACTGTCCTTTTCCAGATTGCTGTTGAGCGAAGTGGCATTGCCGTTTTCTTGTTGCCACTGATGGATGGTCTGTGCCATCTTCGGCGACGAGGTAATGATGGTGCGCCCGATGATGTTGGCATAGAGAGCGGAAGCGAGCGACAAGGCATCCTTCTGCGTGGGGTTGGCCATGGTGGGCAGTGCCTGCACGACGAGCCAGGCCGGGTTGTTGGTGTATTCTATCGTGAGGTGGCGCTGTGTGGCGTCGGCGGGGAACAACCGTGTGAGGTCAATGTCCTTGTTTCCGGCGGCGTTCTGATAGAAAGGTATGGTGTTGATGACCTGTTCGCGATTGGGCAGGATGGGCAGGTAATGCTGCTCACCGTCGCTGAAACCGTTGCCCTCTGCATAGATGCGGGCAGCCAGCAGAGTTTGCCCATCGGCTTTTGTTGTCAGTTGCTGGGCATCGACGTCGAAGCTGGCTGTTGCTGTGCCCTTGGCATTGGTGCTGAAAGGTTTGCTTGCCGACGCGATGGTCTGGTCGTTGTCGGGATTATATATAATAAGGTGTATACGCCCGCTGAGTGGCTTGTCTGTCGTGTTGAAGATGCGTGTACTGATGGTTGCCTTGTCGCCCTCTCTGAGGAATCGCGGCATATTGGGCTCGACCATCACCTGCTTAGAGGCCACGGCCTCACAATCGGTCAGGGCATAGTTCATCAGACTGTCGTGAGCCAGTCCAAGGAAGCGCCAGGTAGTGACGCTTTCTGGCAGAGTGAAGCTGATGTCGATGTCGCCCTTGTCGTTGGTTTGCAGAGCCGGATAGAAGAATGCAGTCTCCTTGAGATTCTCACGCAGTTGAGGTGTCGCGTCGGATGAATGGGTCGGTGCCGGGGCAGCTGTTAGTATCATGCCTGTCCCTGCCATGTCGTCGGTCGATACATTTTCCTTAAGTTCAGATAATAAGACGACTTCCTGTAAATCATTCTGGGCACTGGCGCGGCTCATCATTACGCGTTTCATGCGTGGATTGACGCCATAGGCGAAGATCTGACCGAAGAGGCTTTCGTCGAAGCGGTCGAACTGTAGGTCAGGCACATTATCGTATTTCGCATCCTTGTAGCTGTGGCCGTAGAGCTTGTAGTTGTGGCTGCCGACCCATGTCAGACGGGTGATTGACAGTGGGAAAGTATTGCTGAACTGCCAGTTGTGCGCCGTGATGGCATCGAGGCTCTTGTCGTAGAGGGTACTCAGCAGCTGAGCCTTGGCCGGTTTGCCGTCAGGTGAGGCAATGTGCATGGTCCACTGCTCCTTCTGTCCGGGGGTGAGCTTGTTGCGGAATGTCGTCCAAGTGATGTGTAGTCGATTGTCTGGGACAGGCCGATCGATGAAGAATGTGTGACTGTAGAGCTTTCCTTTCACCACCCATGCTGCGGAGAAGCAGAGACCGTCGCCGTAGCTGTCCTTGTAGGTGAAGCTGCGGGTGAAGACTTGATTGTTAATGGTCTTCGAGCCCTGCTCAATAATCTTGTTGTCAGCCACTATAGTGTAATAGACCTTTGTTCCACGGTCAGAACTGCCTATCTGTATGTAGACAGGTTTGCCATCGGAAGGGAACTGCCGGTTGGAAAGGTAGGCCCAGTCGTGGGTCTCGGTCACTGGTGTCTTGTCATTGATGGAAAACACAATGAACTGGTGGTGCAGAGTATCAGTACCACAGATGGCTTCCAATTGGTGTAAGCCACTGTGCAGTTGTGATTCCATCGAGATGACGGTGTTGGTGTGAGCCTGTCGCCATTGCCCTTTGTCGAAGCGATAGCTGACAGTGCCCGCAATCTCTTCGCCCGAGAGGTTCTTATAGTTGAGTGTGAAGGACTTGAGACTGTCTTTCAAAGTCTTCTCTGGCAGGCTGGTCTCAAGGATTGATGAGCGGTTGCTCAAGGGTATTGATATGCTGCCCTCGCGGCTTTCACCGGCGCCGTCGGTGACAGTGGCCTGGATATCGAAGTTGAAGAAGACCGATCGGCTGACGTCTACGTTGTTGGGATAGGTCAGAGGCAGTCTCACGGAGAACGAACCGTCGTCAGTTGTGCAGATGGTGTCGTTGGCGATAAGTTCATCGTTGCCACGCCGCCACCACCACAGTCCCTGGCTGCGGTTGATAGTGTAGGCTACCTTGGCATTCTGCACGGGCATTCCGCTATAGGTAGTGGCCATGCCATGGATGCTGATGGTGTCGCCGGCCTGGTAGTGGCCCTTGTATTTTTCGAAGGTTACTTGGAAGGTGGGGCGCTTATATTCTTCTACGTCGATTTGACGACTTGTGAAGCAACCTTCACCTCTTACGGAAATCGTGTAACGGCCCGTTAACCCTGTTGCAGGCAACACGAAGTCGGCCGATGCCGTGCCGAAGTGATCGGTGGTGGTGCTCTGCTCATTCACGATCTTACCATTAACGTTGATGAGACTGAACTTGAGCATCTTATCGGTGAAGGGCTTCGATGTCAGTGTGTTTTTGTCGGCTTGCCAGGCAATGGCTGCCACGTGTACGGCTTGTCCTGGACGGTATAGGGCACGGTCGGTGTAGGCTGACAGCTTGTTGGCTATCCCCTTATCGCTGTCTGTCCAATAGCCGTACATGGAGCTATATGTGTAATAATAGGTCTCTGTGCTGGCTTTATCGTCATTAGTACTTGGCCAGAGGTAGCGCACAGTGCTGTTGTTGGTATAGGCCACCTCGCCGTTGCTGTCGGTGGTGAGGGTCGTAACAATGGTGTGGTCATGCTTCGTCAATTGTAGTTTGGCGTTGCTGACGGGGGCCCCAGTCGTAGCATTGACAACGACAATACGGGTAACCTTGTCGGGAAGAGGTTGCTGCAGCACCATCAGATTGCTGACGCGCAGCAGACTGCGACTGACCGGTACTTCCTTGTCGGGTGTGCTGACTTCTATGAGATAGACGCCAATGGGCAGCGAGGATATGGCGATGCTGTCATTGTGGCTTTCCCAAGCGGCCTTGTCATACTGGTGGCGCTGGGTGAAAACAGCGGTGGGCACGACCAATTGCTTGAGCTTGGCATAGCTCTTTGGATCGCTGCATGATAAGTGGGTGTTGCCTTCCACATTGACGCGATAGATGTTGACAATGGCCGCACTCACGTTTCTAATCTGCTGAAGATACAGGGTGAAGGGAGTGTTGGGCAGTATCTTCCCTTCCTGCAACTGATAGCTGATGCTGGGGTTGGTACGCGACTTCAACTCATTGGCTAATTGCTTGATGCGTGGCCACGATGACCATGTCTGCATGGACTCGTTGATGTATTGTACTTGTTGGGCGGCGGATGTAAAATCTTTCTCCGACATGGCGTCAAGCCTCTCAATGGCTAGCTCGCCTGCCTCGGGGAGGTCACGATAAACGTTGATCAGTGAATCGAGATGACCGATATAAATTGCTTGAGCCCTCTTGTTGCCGAAGTATTGGCGGTTCTGTCGCAGATCGAACAATGCGCTCAGACATGCTGCACCGCGGTTGCCATGCTCCTGATAGTAACGGCTCAGTAGCTTGAAGTCCTTTGCCTGCATGCCAATGACGTGAAGCAAGTCGTCGCCAAACGTTTTGCTGAAGTCGCCCTTGATAATGGTCGGCTCATAGTCTGTGGCCTTGTGATGGGCCAGCATGTCGGGGTCGGACAAAGCTTGCTTAAACCAAGCAGCGCTCTTTTGGGCATTGTCGTTGGCTGTTTTGGGAAGGTTGCTGTCATAAAGACTGCCCAAAGCACAGGCATAGACCGCCTTCAGCGCAGGGTCGCTGGCTCGGCGTTGTTTCTCCTGAAGTCGGACAAGTGTGGGACCAATAGAGTCTGGGGAAATATTGGCCAAACATCTGTATTCCATTAACTGGGCTTTCAGCAAATGACCGTATTGCTTTTCATTCTCAGCCTTATTGGCTATCTGCCTCAGTAGACTAATTTCGGTTTGAGGCAGATCTTTCTTTTCTGCTTCATTAACTTTCTTCCATTTGGCTGTATAGTCGTCGGCTAGAACTGACATCGCAACTACAAGTGCCAGGAGAGTGAACAAGACCTTTCTCATGTGTCTAATAGTGAAATGGTTATTTGTGCAAAGATAAGGATTATTGACGAAATGGTTCTATTTCAACTTCTAAATAAAGTGAAATCAGTCAACAATCAGAAGAGTTGCTGCTTGCAGATTCCTTGTATGTTGGAAGCAAAAGACAGAGAAAATGCACTCTGTAAGTTCTTGTGATAGAAAGGTGCATTATAAATGTGCTTATTTCTTCGTTGAAAAGTTGTAATTTAAAAGATAAAGTTGTAACTTTGCAGCAAAATTCAATATTGATATGGCAAGACAAACAATTGATGCATTAGACAGAAAGATTTTGAAGCTCATCCAAAACGATGCGCGCATTCCTTTCTTGGAGGTAGCAAGAACCTGCAATGTAAGCGGAGCTGCTATCCATCAGCGTATTCAGAAACTTACATCGATGGGCATTCTCAAAGGCTCAGAGTTCATCATTGACCCTGAGAAAATAGGCTTTGAGACCTGTGCTTACGTGGGGCTCTATCTGAAGGACCCCGAGAAATTTGATGACGTGGTTGAAAAGTTGAGGCAGATTCCGGAGGTGACAGAATGTCATTATACTACGGGTGGTTACGATATGTTCATTAAGATTTATGCGCGCAACAACCATCATCTGCTTAATATCATTCATGATAAACTGCAGCCCCTGGGTCTGTCACGCAGTGAGACGATCGTTAGCTTCAATGCAGTCATTGACAGACAACTCCCTATTGATGATGTTGCAAGCGATATCGAAGAGTCAGTGGATGACGAGATTGAAGAAGATTAGTCATTTGATGTTTGATGATTAATAGAACGGGTCTGACAAATCGAATCTACTGATTGCTTGAATAAATTGAATCAGCCTGATTTTGAGTTTTGCTGTCAATGAAGCACAATAGCTGAACGCCATCCTGCCCTTTAATCATCCTGCATTTTGATTATCTTATTCTTGATTATCCAATTCTTTGGTTATCTTATTCTATGATATTCCACAAAGGAGAAGCCGCAATGCTTCTCCTTTTTTGTTAGCAGCCATTGGCTTTTATCCCACGACGGGAAGAAGGCATCGGCGTCAGGCTGCTGCTCTATCATCGTGAGGTAGAGGGTGGTGGCCAAGTCTATGGTCTCGCGATACACTTGCTCGCCACCGATGATAAACACTTCTTCATCCTCTTGGCAACTGTCCAGTGCTTCCTTTACTGACGGGAAGACTTCTGCGTCAGGATAAGAGGACGACTGCGTACTGAGCACAATGTTTTTGCGGTCTTTCAATGCGCCGTTTGGCAGCGATTCGAAAGTAGCTCTGCCCATAAGCACGGTATGATGAAGCGTGAGAGCCTTGAAATGCGCAAGATCCTCCGGAATATGCCACGGCAGGCGTCCCTTGTAGCCAATGGCGCCATTGATGGCAACGGCTGCTATGATGCTGATGTTCATGATCGTTATGATCGCTGTTTCGACAGGGTTGACACTATAGAAAGCCGCTAGGCATTCAAAGTTTATTGAAAACTTCTGAGGTCGCTGTTTCAGTGTGGCTGCTTCTTATGCGCCACTCGGCCGGATAGAGGTTGTTGGCTCGGTTGCCGAGGTTCTTAACGAAGCCTAATGGCTGGTGGCGATAGGTAATGAGCACGAAACCTCTGGGAATGTCGGACGACAAGGCAACGGCTTCATGCCTTAAATAGCTAATGCAATCAGTCTCGCTGAGTTCAGCTTGTGGAAAGGCTGATAAATTGAGATTGACGCTTAACGCTAAGGATGCCGTTGGCACGATGTCTTTTCCTTTGATAGTTCCTATTTCGATGCCGGCGTGCAGGATATGAAGCGAGGCTTTCAACTGTTGATAGAGTGCCGACCAGTTTGTGGGGATGGCCCTGATGAGGTCGTTGTCGGTTGTCAAATCGAAGACGCCGTGCAGCCATTGTGTGCAGCCTTGCATCTGTGTGCTCACTGCCTTGATGGCTGATTGGCCAGCATTCTTATTGAATGTTTTGCCATTCTTGTTGAACGACTTATAAAAATGTTTATGTGATGACTTATTAGCAAGTTCCTGTGTGATGGAATCAATACGCTGAGGCTTGTCTTTAGACCTCTTTGCGCTGTTGTTCCATTTAATAGGTGAGCTTTCGCCATGCTTGCGTAGCACTGCCATGAACAGACCTTCGCCCGGAGTCAGGCCTGGAATGAAACGACAGACGGGCTGATGACCGGTCAAAGCCCCAGTGATGCTCCAGTCCTTGTTGATGTCAAGAGCCACCACGTCGGCACCGAGGTGTTGCGCAATCCATGCCACGTTTTCTTCATCTTCATGGGCGTTGAGCGTGCAAGTGGAGTAAATAAGCAGTCCTCCCGGACGAAGGCAGGGCCATATATCTTCAACGATTGACCGTTGCAGTTGCCAGCAATGCTCAACATTGTCTGGGCTCCATTCCTTGATGGCTTCTGCGTCCTTTCTAAACATTCCTTCCCCGGAGCAAGGTACGTCAGCCAGTATGGCATCAAACTGCACACCGGCTTTTTGGAAGTCACGTGGATAATTATTGGTAACCATCATGTCAGCATGGCCAAACTTCATGACGTTCTCTGTGAGGATGCTGGCCCTCACCTTGACGGGTTCGTTGGCAATGAGCATGGAGCCTTTGGGCAATGCGGTTCGCAGTGCCGTCGATTTGCCACCTGGTGCAGCACATAAGTCAAGCATGAGCACGGGAGTGTGAATGAGCTGGCGCACGACTTCGCAAATAAACATTGACGAAGACTCCTGTACGTAATAAAGACCAGCATGGAGTAATGGGTCGAAGGTGAAACTGGGACGTGTTGGCAGATACCAGCCCCATTGGCACCATGGTACTCGCCTTGCACCCTCAACGAGCAATGTTGACATTGCGGTGTCTTCGGCTAATGTGGTATCAGTTGCTTTAGTATCGTCAGGAGTGGAACTGGTAGTTGTGGCATTGGCCTTCGGCTGCCCTTGTGTAGCAGGTTTCGTTTGCGAGGGGAGCAACTGGCGTATCTTGAATGGATTGATACGGATACTTGTGGGTTGTTGGCTGTTGAGACCTGTAATGAACTTGTCGTACAGTTGCGTGCCCATCAATTGCTGTGTGTATGCCTCAAAAGATGATGGAAGTATCATGCTTGCTTTTCAGTTATTTGCGTGTCGGTATCAGCCGTGTCTGACTCTTGTGTATTGCTATTTGGCATGGTGGCATTGGCGATACGTTTGTTTTCCTTCATTTGTCTCATCCTCACGATAGCCCGTTTGTGTGACTGCAGTATTTGGTAACGGTAGACGAGGCATGCCGTGAAGAAATACACGATTACTTGAATCCACAGGGCTTGGTATTCCTGTATGATGTCTTGCAACGACCCGCCCATTGACGAGATGCGCAGAAATCCCCTGATGCCGAAGGTGGAAGGAAATAGGACAGCAAAGCTGCGCCAGAACCAAGGTATGTTGGATTGTGGCCAGCTGATGCCTGTCATGAATAGCAAGGGTACCGAAGTAAATACCACCAATAGCATCACATTCTCCCTGTAGCGCACGAGACACGACATGGTAAGCCCGAAGAAGATGCACGACAGCAGGAAGGGAACCATCAGCCCGATGAGCGTTTTAGCGTTTACCAGCGACACGAAGTGAAACATGCGGGGGACGCAGAGTGTGATATAAGCCGCCATGATCATATATAGTATGAAGTAGGCAGCGGTCTTACCGAATACGATACGGAAGATGCCGTTGTAGTGTTTGGAAATCGGCACGAGCATCTGGTAACGGTTATGCTCACGGGCTGTTCCTGCAGCCAGTCCGATGCCAAGCAACAGCGTCTGCTGCAGTATCAGAATGAGCACACCGGGGATGATGGCGTTGCCATAGCCTCCAGTGGTGTTGAAGATAGGCACCTCGTCGAAGTCGAGAGGCTTGGTGGTAATCTCGTCGTCTCGGTTGGTGAAACCAGTACTTTGGCTGATTTGTATCTTGGCATTAATGGCCGAGGCCACCGCTTGGGCCGTTTGGTAAATGGCTTTGTAAGTGAGCATAAGGCTCATATCGCAGTAGACACCTACCGTAGCCTGCTCTCCTCGTCCCAGCCGCGTTTCGAAGTCGCGGGGAAAGTAGAGTGTGCCATGCACCTGTTGCTTGCCTGTCAGAATCTTAGCTTCTTCAAGAGAGTTGCAGTAATATGCGGCCTTGGTGTCAGAACCTGCATCGAACATCCTGATGAACTGGCGTGATGCTTGTGAATGAGACAGGTCAACAATGGCTACGGGTACGTCGCGTACCACCTCGTTGTTGTATATCCAGGAATAAAGCAATGGATAGAACAGCGGGACGAGCACACAGAAGATCAGAACGCCTTCATCGCGGAATTCGTTCTTCGTTTCTTGCACCATGATATAGCACATGTCATAGATGCCTTCTTTGATTTGATGTAACAGACCGCCTCTTTTCATTGTTTTGAGTCTTTGTTATTGCCTTATTGGGGAAGCCTATGGGATATATACATATTTGAGCATTGCTGTCTTGATGTGGCTGATGCTGAACATTGGCAGGAATAGAAAGATGACCAGTGCCAAGACGTTGAACCATGCATAGAACAACGGATAGCCATTGAAGATGCACATCTGGTAGATCATGTAGTAATGGCGCAGTGGAAACAATTGTGCCATTGACTGTATCATGCCATCCATGGCGAACAAAGGGTAGGTGGCACCGCACGCTGAGAAGCTGATCACTGACCATAATGAGCATATCGACATGGACATACGCAGGGATGGCATCAGCCCGAAGACGAAGATGCCAAAGCATTGGCAGGCCAGTACCGTGAGGATGCCGACGAGAACGATCGGTATGATGCCGCCAGGGTGGGGAAAGCCTAATCCGTAGAAGATGTAGAATTCATAGCATAACAACACACAGATAAAGATTACGCTTTGTGGCAGTATCTTGCCTGCGATGGCGATATGAATGTTATTCCCCGCCATATTCATCCATTGGCGTGAGCGGTGAAACTTCAGTTCGGAACCGATGGAGTAGGGCACGAGCAGGAACATGAAGATCATCAACACACCTGGCGCCATGACCGTGCTCAGGTAAATGTTGTAGTTGGCCCATGGATTGCCCACCATGTGCAGGTCTATGTTAATGGGTTGAAGAAATGTGCGTATCTCTTTCTCCGTCTTACCCAGAGCGGCGAGTTTGGCCATTCCTACATTGGCAGAGCCAAGCGATGCGATGGTTTTGAGGTCACGATACAGCAGGGAGCCGGCCACCAGCGTTACGCTGCTGTAATAGAAGGAAATCTTAGGCTGCCGTGATGACAGCAGACCGTCGGTGGTACCTTTCGGAATGAGCAGGAATGCGTAGATTTCATTGCGCTGAATAGCATTTCTGGCTTCATTCATATTGGGGTAGTGTGCCACCACATGGGTAGTTTGGAAAGCATCCAACCTTCTTATCATGGCACGGCTTGTGGCGGTGTTGTCCTGATCGACGACACCCACTGGCATGTTGACAGGCTCACCCTCGCCCATCAATGTGGTAAAGAAGATGGCCACGACGATAGGGAAGAGGAGTACACAGAAACCATATATCGGGTTGCGCCACATGATGTAGAGCTCCCTTATAAAGATATGGTAGATGCGCTTGATGACCATGTCCATGCGATGAATGTGAATACTACAACTTCTTATTCTTGACGATCAGAGACATACCGGGGCGCAGACCGTCAAACTTTGTGACAGGTCTTGCCTTCACTTCAAAGGTCTTGAGGTCGTACTGTCCGTTGCTCTTGGTGGCTTTCCAGACGGCATATGATCCCTCATTCTTTATATCATAGACTTTCAGTTTCAATGATTTGTTGAATGCGGGTGAGTAGGCTGTGAAGACGTCACCCACTTTCAAACCGTTGAGCTGGTCCTCACGCACATTGAAGGTTCCCCACATATCGCTCATGATATTGATGCTCATGATGGGTGACCCCATACCAACGAGCTCTCCCACTTTTGGATAGACATCGCTCACCTCACCTTCGACAGTTGAGATCTGGACGGTTTCTTTAAGTACGGATTTCACCACGTTGACAGCGCCTTGTGCAGCCTTAGCGTTCTCTTTTGCAGCGATCTTCTGCTGTTTGCGCGATCCGTTGAGCGCGAGTTCGTATTGGCTTTTCATAGCGTTCTCATGCGCCACAGCCACCTTCCACGTGGCGTAGGCCTCGTCACGCTTTTGTGCACTGATCACCCCTTCGTTGAAGAGGTTCTGCATGCGTGTGTAGGTCTTTTTGGCAACGTCCGATGCCGCCATAGCCTGTTCATAGAGTTGTTTGGCGCTTTGTATGGCCTCGCGCCGTGTACCTTCTTCTGTCATGGCGCTGATGGCCTCGGTCGCGTTCTGTGTGGCTTGGGCTACTTGCTCTTGTGCGTTAGCCTCAGGGATTTCGAGGATAGCCAGCGTGTCACCCACATGGACGTAGTCACCCTCCCGGGCACGCAGCTCGACCACACGGGCGGGCAACTTGCAACTCACTCGATATTCCGACACCTCTATCTCGCCCTGTATCACCTCGTCGGGTTTCCCCAAGGTGAAGAAGCCAATCATGGCCACGATGAAAACGGCTATAGAGAAGCCCAGTACTGCCAGCAGGATGTTCTGATGTTGTGATTTCTTGCTCATGATAGAATGGTTTAATATAGGATGCCCAATGCTTTCTGCAAGTTGACTTGTGACAACTTCACGTCCACTTGTGCATCAATCTTTTGACTTTGTGCTTGTTGCCAAGCTGTTTGCGCGGCCATAACATCAGTGGTCTCCATTACACCTTCTTTAAATCCCACTTGTGCACAGCGAAGGTTTTCTTCAGCGCTGGCAATGTTTTTCTCAGCCATGGCAAGGCGCTTGCGTGCTTCTTTCAGTTTGAAGCGGCTTTGCGTGATCTGCAGGTCCACTTTCTCTTGTGCGTCGGCAAGCTCCATGCGTGCCATGCTTGTAGCGGCTTTCGATGCCCGTATCTTGTATTTATTGTCAAACCATGTCCATATCGGCATCTGCACCATGACGCCTACATTCCATACGCCGCCAAATTTCTTTTGGAAGCCATTGAAGACATTGGGGTTGCTGATGGCGTATCCACCTGTCAGTGCAATGTGAGGCAGGTATTCTGCGCGTACGAGTTTGGTGTTCTGTTCGCTGATGTCCACGGTGTTTTGCAGGAGTCTGATTTCAGGTCTTGAACTGAAGTCGTCTACCGGTTTGTACGACTCGTTGGCAGAGGTCGACGTGTCCAGCTCATCGCTGTTCTCATCGGCTAAGGTGATGTCGGAGTCCATGGGCAGTCCACAGAGCTGGCACAGCAGCATCTTGGCCAGGACCAGTCCGTCGTCTACCTGTGTGATCTGCATGTCAGCCTCATTGACGCGCACGTTCACTTTCAGTCTGTCGGCACGCGTAGCCACACCTTGCTTCACCATTTTTTCTACATCATCGTCGAGCTTCTTTACCAGATCACGGTAGCTGTTAGCCAGCTTTTGCTTCTGCCGCAACGACACCACGGTCCAATAGGCTTGGTCGATATTGTACAGTGTACTTTGGTTTTTCAGGCTCAGATTGTTGTCAGCCATTTGCTCTGAGATGTCGGCGATCTTGTTGGCAGCCACGATGGCGCCACCCATGTAGACGGGTTGTTTCACAATAACGGAGCCGGCAAAGATGTTGTGCGTATCCGTATGAAAAGCATCGACGATCTGCTGTCCGATGCTGTTGCCAGCAGCAGCGAGCGTCTGTGAAATTGGGCCGCCAAACGATTGCAGAAGGCTTCCCATCTGCTGTGCTTGCTGCGGTGTGAGCTGTCCTTGCTGTACAAGTCCGCCCAGCATGTTGGTAAGGTTAGAGGAAAGTCCTTCGCCCATTTGTGACATTCCGTTGGTGCCCATGTTGCGCAAGGAGTTTTTCTGGCTCTTGCTCAGCAGATTGATCTCGCGGCTGGTGTATTCGTAACCGCCCAGCACGTCAACCTTAGGCAGGTATTTTGTGCGTGCCGACTTGCGAGTGTAATAAGCCATGTCTTTGCTCAGTCGCGCTACATTTACCTGCTTGTTGTTGCGCAGTGCCAAAGCACGGCAGCTGTCCAAGGTCAGCACCTGCTGACCATGGACAGTCATAAAAGACATGAGCATCAATCCGATGCAAAGCTGTATTTTCCTCATAACGTTTGTAATTAGTTATTCGAAGCTAAAGTTTCTGCTTCCAATCATATTGCCGTCTACGAAGATGCTTACGTTGAAGGAGCCTCCCTGAATGGTCTGGTCGATGTTGCAGAACATACTGACGGGTGTTTCCTTTCCGTTGTATTCTATGGATCGTTTCATGGAGCAGGGCAGTGAGCGGTTCTCATAGCTGAACGAACCTGCGTTGCCGAGCAGTGATCCGGCGGGTGTGGTGATACGTACATACACGGTCTTCATCCCGCTCTGTGCGGTCACGTTGCGGGCCAGAGTGAAGCTGACTTGGAAAGACTTGGCTTTCTTCAGCTTCTTTGTAGTCTTACCTTTCTTGTCCAAGGGTGACATGCTGATGCCGGTAGCATCAAGCTGGGCAGCGATAGCGACCTTTTCCGAGAGGTTGGCTTTCTCCGAGTTGAGGCCTTCTATCTGGCGGTTGGCCTCGGCATACTGCCCTTTGATTCGCGTGTTCTCAGCCGTCAGATTTTGGTTGAGGCGGTTGAGGGAGTCAATCTCGATGACATAACTGCGCAGGACAGCTCTCACCGTGGCGAGTTCTCGTTTCAGACGGGCAATCTCCCGTGCGTCGGTGCTCTTTGTATTGCGAAGCTCAGCCAGCAGTCGCTGTGTCTTTTCCTGTTCTTGGGTCAGTTGGGCAACGATGGAGTCGTTGTTGATTTGCGTCTTCATCTCGCTGTATTGGTTGGCGAATTGCTGGTACTCGTTTTCCATTTCTTTTTTATCGAGTGCAGCCAACTGCTCCATCTCCTGATTTTCTTGTCTCTGCTTATGAAGATTCATGTAAAGTACAGTCACTCCGCCCAGAAGTAGGACGATGACTACTACAAGAGGAATAAGAACTTTTTTATTCATTCAAATGTTCTGATTAAATAATATAACTTGTCTGTTGTTGTCCAGTCAATCTTTCTGTTGCAAAGTTAGTTAATTTCTTTCAAACAGCCAAAAGAAGTATTGGCCATTCCTGTGGAAATATTTGTCTATATTTCGGTATGATCAGTCGGTTACGATGCCTGCTTCCTTCCATGCCTTTACAGTCTCCTTGACATCTGCCAAAGCTTGTTCATAGGGTAGGGGCACGTTCTCCTCTATTTCATAGTTGTCCACCAATAACTTGGCGAGCCCTTCTTCAGTAAAATCCTTTCCTTCAGCGTTGGCTTTTTCCCATAGAAACTTCGCGGTATCGTTCATGGAGATGATATTACTGAAGTCAATGTTTTCTTTGCCTTCGGCAATAAGTACGTTTACACCACATACATTGGTCAGTCTGAATCCTGGTTTGGTCTTCATTTTATTAAGTTGTAATTTTATTATTTGTTATTAACCATGTGTTGTCTGTAGATCTGTTTACAGGGTGCCGAACAGCGGTATCCAGATGCGTCGGTAGAAGGCCAGCAGCCATCTGCGTATGGGCCGCAGTCTGGTCCACCACCATGAGTAGACCTTCCATTTGCGTCCCTCGATGCTGTCGAGTACCGTGTTTCCTTTGCGGTAGAAGCCTATCACGTGGGCTTTTACGTCGTCTCTTCTGCAATGTTCGGGTGTGAGATTGCCGTCGCCCAAGAGGGTCAGCTTGTCACCGTCAATCTTCACCAGCCGATGCAGCACATAGTGGCCCGGCGCCACCTCGGCAAGTACCGGCTCGCCCTTTCTCAGTCCGTCTCCTTTGACGAGTACCGCCTTGTCGCGGTTGTTCTCAAGGAACGGTCGCATGGAAAAGCCCTTCAATCCCAACGTTACTGTGTGGCCTTCCTCCAACAATTTGAAGATTTCCGGGAAGAGCACGCTGTTCTCTATGCTGACTGCTTCTTTCATTTGACTATATTTCCGGACTTCTGTCCTCTGGACATGATTGCTTTTTAATGATGCGGTTGCAGACAATGGCCGACTCGCGGTCGGGCAGACAATGCAGCGTGTAGCAGTCTATGAGTCCAATCATCTTCGTCAGGGTGTCGCATTGCTTGCCATAGATGTCCTTGTCCCATTTCATGGATGAGATGGCCGGCAGCAGTTTCAGCAGTGCGTCCAGAGGCTTAAGTTTGTCGACGCTGTTTGTTTTGGCACGTTCTATTTGTGTCATGGCGCCCAAAGGTGCGCAGATGTTGCGGTAGCAGGGGGTCTTTCCGCTCCACGGACTGCCATAGATCATGACGCTGCCGTTGACTATTCTCACGATGGGATTGTCGTCGTTCATCAAGTCGCAGCCAGGCAGATAACGCAGCCAATTGGCCGTCTGTGTAGACTTTCCCGTGCCGCTCTTAGCCGTGAAGGCATAGCCCACACCGTCTTGCCTGACAAGTGAGGCGTGGAAGAGCAAAGTCTCGCGTGCGGCTCCCGCACCGGCAAAGGCCAGCATCATGACACTGTTCAGACCGTAGCACCGCATGTTGTAATCGCCGTTGAGCGCACAGCGACACTGGCTGAAATCTTTTGTGGCTACGAGCAGTGCGCATGGCATGCCGTTAATGTTGTTGATGATGAACTGGTAGTGGCCGTTGGCATCTTCGTCTACGGTGATGATGCCATTGCCAGTGTCGTAGTTATGGATGTGCTGTCGTTGATCTTTGGCAATGGGCTTCGTGTCATCGTCGATGACGATGGAGAACAAGGAAGTCTCCTCGGCTTTTGCCGTCGTGACAAATGATTGAAACGAAGGCAACAGCTGAAGACAATCGATGTTGGCGGTCGTCGTGATCCGCACAATATGGTCCGCAATGCGAAAAGACCTCTTCATGGCTATTCCTCAAATTTGACAGCCTGGTAGGTGAACTCTGGTGACTTGATGTCTTTGACGATATACTTGCCGTTGGAATATCGCTTTCTCATCTTGGCCAGACGCTTCTCAATATCTTTCCGCTTCAAGGTGAAAATCGTAATACAAGTCGGAGTGATAAATCCCTTTCCCTTAAGGTAATCCCTCAATTGGTAAGAGTAATTCTCCCGGCTGTAGAGGAACTTTGTCTTAGAATCAATATAAGCAGAATCGACGGTCTGTATGTCAGTAAAGCATACGGTAGAGTCGTTGAAAGAGGAAGCAAATCCAAACATGTAGACCTTTGCCGGTTTGTTGGCCGACCAGGCTCCGATTGTTGCCATGGTCAAGAGTAAGGAAAAAAGTATTTTTTTCATGCTCAAGAATTTATATATGATATTGCAAAGGTACGAAAAACTTACGGATTAAACATAAAAGGAGGCTGAAATCTTTCTTAAAGGATTCCAGCCTCACAGCGATAAAGCATATTATTGCCTGATAAAGTTGTTTGCAGCAGATGTTAGTCCATCTTGTCGTCAATCATCTCGAAGCCGCAGTAGGGCACGAGCACCTTCGGCACGCGGATGCCTTCGGGTGTCTGGTTGTTTTCCAGAATGGTGGCTACGATGCGCGGCAGAGCCAGTGCAGAACCGTTGAGGGTGTGGCACAACTCAATCTTCTTGTTGTCGGCACGACGGAAGCGACAGTGCAGGCGGTTGGCCTGATAGCTCTCGAAGTTGGATACCGAGCTCACCTCGAGCCAGCGCTTCTGTGCTGCTGACCAGGTTTCGAAGTCGTAGCAGATGGACGATGTGAAGCTCATATCACCGCCGCAGAGCAACAGAATGTGATAGGGGAGCTCCAGCTTGACGAGCAGGCTCTCAACGTGGTCGAGCATCTCCTGATAGGAAGTGTAGGAGTGCTCAGGAGTGTCGATGCGTACAATCTCTACCTTGTCGAACTGATGCAGTCGGTTCAAGCCGCGCACGTCCTTGCCATAGCTGCCAGCCTCACGACGGAAACAAGCTGAGTAGGCGCAGCGCTTGATGGGCAGGTCTTTCTCGTCGAGAATCTCATCGCGGAACAGGTTGGTGACAGGCACCTCGGCCGTCGGGATGAGGTAGAGGTCATCGAGGTTGGCGTGATACATCTGTCCTTCCTTATCGGGCAGCTGACCAGTACCGTAGCCTGATGCGGCGTTGACTACATAAGGCGGCTGAATCTCCAGATAGCCGGCCTTACGGGCCTCGTCGAGGAAGAAAGCCTCAAGGGCACGCTGGAAACGGGCCATCTTACCAATGTAGACGGGGAATCCGGCACCGGTGATCTTCACGCCAAGGTCGAAGTCAACGAGGTTGAACTTCTTGAGCAGATCCCAGTGGCAGAGCGCGTCCTGGGGTAAATCGGGCATCACGCCGCCCGTCTTTACAACAACGTTGCTCGATGCGTCCTTACCCTCCGGCACTTTGTCGATAGGGATGTTTGGAATATCTAAGAGCTCATGAGTCATATCCTCCTGAGCCTTGTTGTAAACTTCCTGCAATGCCTTGTCGTCGGCTTTCAGTTCGGCTACTTTAGCTTTGATCTGCTCGGCCTCTTCTTTCTTGCCGTCGCGCATCAGACTGCCAATCTGCTTTGACAGCTGATTCTGCTGTTGCTTGTTGCTGTCGAGCTTTTGCTGAGCCTCGCGACGCAACTTGTCATATTCAAGAACTTTCTCAACGGCCTCTCGCGCATTTGGAAAATGTTTCTTCTCAAGGCCTTTAACCACACGCTCGGTTTCTTCACTGAGCACTTTGAGTGTAAGCATAAAGCTATAATGATTTAAATGTTTTGTCTTGTCTACTTAACTTCAACGGTGCAAAGTTACAAATAATATTTTGCTTTGCAAATTAATTGCTAAGTTTTCCCCAAATTGAGTTATGTGGCAAAGCCAGTGTGCCGCTTAATAATTCGTGTTCTGTTCATCGCAATCTTCTTGTTTGCCCTACGCTTCTAACCTGCGTTTTGTTCATTTTATTCCTAAGAATTTAACACTTGACGACGGCACGTTTTGAGAATAAGAATGGCTTTCAGGTGGCTTCCGTTGGAGCAGATGACGGTTATTGGAGGTCATAATGTGTGCTATTCACCGATAAAAATCCACACTTTTGGCGATTCGGCTATAGAGTATCGGCGAAAAGGGACTGAGGTATCGGCGAAAAGGCAATGGAATATCGCCGAAAAGCCACTGGAATATCGCCGAAAAGCCAAGCTTTTCTTATGTGAAGAAGTGGCAAAATGAAGTTGTACTGATTCAAGCTCCTGATAATCAGCTTAGTATAAAACTTGTCTGAGAATCGCGTATTTCCGGCCAAAGGCAACGTTGGTTGCAAATGCAGGATTCTCAGAGAGGCTGCTGTAAACAAATTTCATTATCCTTCTAATTTTTCCATTACTTTTCTATGTGTCTTGTCATGTCTTTCAAATTTTATCATTATATTTGCAAGAATAAGATACAACCTCTAAAAATATATGTGAAACTTACAATTTTATGACAAGAAAACATCTACAAAGAATTGCGGCTCTGTTCGTCATGACCAACTTCTTGGTTGGCCTGCCTTCTCATGTCGCTTCCCGATCAGCGCGTCATGTTCCGTCCGTCATTGACCTCAGCGGTACCTGGCAGTTTGCCATGGGCACGAAGCACTATCAGGATCGTGTGACGTTGCCTGGTTCCATGCTCACCAACGACAAGGGCGAGGAGCCGTCGCTGACCACACCTTGGATTGGCAGCATCTACGACTCGTCCTATTATCACAATCCCGTCATGGCTCCTTATCGCCGCAAGGACAACATCAAGTTTCCGTTCTTTCTCACACCCAACCGCCACTATGTTGGTACGGCTTGGTATGCCCGGAAGGTAACAGTGCCCCGTGACTGGAAGAGCCAGCGCGTGGTACTTTTTATGGAACGGCCGCATATTGAGACTACGGTCTTCGTGAACGGTCAGCAGGCAGGTCACCGGCAGTCGCTCTCAGTGCCTCACGAATACGATATTACACCTTATATAATATATGGAGGCGATAATACCCTCGAAGTGGAGGTGTATAACGGCATCGACCATGTGGGCGTTGGTCAGGACTCTCATAGCGTGACCGACCAGACGCAAGGCGATTGGAACGGCATAGTGGGCAGACTGGAACTGCAAGCTCATCCCATGGCGGGCATCATCGGCATGACCACGATACCCAATATCAAAGACAAGACGGTCAGGGTGCAGCTGAGCTTTCAGGGTAGAAGTCGGCATAAAGTGCGCTTCTCATTATGGCCCAACGATTTGCAGTCAGTGGTTCAAGTGTCAGATTCGGTTTATGACCTTAAGCTAAAGACGGTACGATTGTGGGACGAGTTCTCTCCCAACCTCTATCATCTCATGGCCACGACGCAGCGGGAGACGGTGACCACTACGTTTGGCATGAGAGAGATCAGCGTTGACGGACGGCAGATTATCCTTAATGGCCACCCCATCTTCCTTCGTGGTACGGTGGAGAACTGTAATTTTCCTTTGACTGGCTATCCGCCCACCGACGTTGACTCGTGGCTTGCCATCTTCCGCAAATGCAAGGCTTATGGACTCAACCATATGCGTTTTCACAGCTACTGTCCGCCGGAGGCTGCCTTTGTGGCTGCCGACAGTGTAGGCTTTTATCTTCAGCCGGAAGGCCCGTCATGGCCCAACCATGGCGTGAAACTCGGCCGGGGCATGGTTATTGACGATTACCTCATGAAGGAGACGCAACGTATGGTGCGACAATATGGCAACCATCCGTCGTTCATGATGTTATGTGCAGGGAATGAGCCCGCAGGCAACTGGGTGTCGTGGACTAACCGGTTTGTAGACTACTGGAAGGCACATGACGGCCGGCGCATCTATGCCGGTGCTTCAGTAGGTGGCGGTTGGGCTTGGGACAGCCACAGCGAGTATCATGTCAAAGGCGGTGCGCGAGGCCTCGAATGGGATCGGCAGGCTCCGCAGGCAGCCGATGACCACTATCAACAGATTCTCTATCCAAGAAACTATAAGGACTCAGTGCCCAACAATTCGCCCGTCATTGCTCACGAGCAGGGACAGTGGTGTGCTTTTCCCGACTTCAATGAGATCAACCAGTATACGGGTGTTTACAAGGCATGTAATTTTGAAATCTTCCGCGATCTGCTGCGTCATAACGGAATGGCTACTATGGACCGGAAGTTCTTGATGGCCAGTGGGAAGTTACAGACCCTGGCTTATAAATACGACATCGAACGAAACCTCCGCACCAAGGACTATGCAGGTTTCGCCTTGCTTGGACTGAACGACTACAGCGGTCAGGGAACGGCGCTTGTGGGTGTGCTCAATGTGTTTTGGAAAGAGAAAGGATATACTACGGCCAAGGAATGGCGGCAGTGGTGTGCGCCCGTGGTGCCATTAGCTTGTCTGCCAAAGTTCGTCTACGACAACCAGGAACGGCTGAAGGTACCGGTGGAGGTCTACAATGCGTATCGAGACCTCGGGCAGGTACAGCTATCTTATAGATTAACCGATGGCGATAAGATACTCAGCCATAACATATTGTATGATGGTAGTTTGAGTTTGGGTAAACACCGGATAGTCGAGGGAGTGGAGGAGAACCTGAGCTTTATCAGTCGGCCCACGAAGTTGCAGTTGCAGCTTCAGTTGCAGAGTGCCGACAGCGTATGGCATAACAGCTACGAATTGTGGGTCTATCCACATGATGTTCCTGCTGTGGAAGCCAAGAATATCTATATCACCGACAGCCTCGATGCCAAGGCCCTGCGGACACTCAAGGACGGCGGAAAAGTACTGATCACGGCTGGCGGAAAAGTGACCTTAGGGTCTGATGTCAGTCATCATTACCTGCCCGTGTTCTGGAATACCAGTTGGTTTAAGATGCGTCCGCCCCATACTACGGGTGCTTACATTCAGAAAGACCATCCTGTGTTTGCTGATTTTCCCACCGATGACTGGCAGAATCTGAACTGGTGGGAGCTGGTCAACCGCACCCAGGTGATGAACCTCATGGAGTTCCCCGCCGACTTCCAACCCATCGTGCAGCCTATCGACACCTGGCATGTAAGTCGTAAGCTCGCCATGTTGCTGGAGGTGAATGTTGGTCGTGGCAAACTCCTCATGACAACGATGGATATCAGTCGTGATCTGAACCACAGACCTGTGGCACGGCAGTTGCGCTACAGCATCCTCAGGTATATGAACTCTACGGCTTTCCAACCACAGACCACAGTGGAACCCTCGGTCATCGCCGATCTCTTTACAAAGCATGCGCCGGCTGTGAATATGTTCACCAACGAAAGTCCCGATGAGCTGAAACCGAAGCTCAC